>Ga0210384_10000563_pt1 | contig 56742 bp, 62 predicted proteins | sample IncBWH2MmetaG_FD_160574 | JGI IMG/M metagenome (GOLD analysis project Ga0210384, IMG submission 160574) | Forest soil microbial communities from Barre Woods Harvard Forest LTER site, Petersham, Massachusetts, United States - Inc-BW-H-2-M | ecosystem: Environmental > Terrestrial > Soil >...
TCGATGGAGCTGCGGCAGAGGACTTTTACTCTGAATCATTCGTCGTCCCCGAAGGCGCGGCGCCCGACTCACTTACGCATGTGCGCGTTTCAAAATTTGGCACGACGGTCTGGAGCGAAATAAAGATTCATCCTGCGTTGGAAGTCTCCATGCACGGAACCCAGATAGATCTGCCTCTCGCTTCGCCTCCAATAAATTCTCTGTTTTATGACCCAGCTCCAGGTGAGTTGTTCAATGCACTAGGAAAGGAGATAGCCAAGCGGGAGTCTCGTCTGTTAACTGGCCTTTGGTTCCTTCACCAAGCATCCTATCGTTCGGCGTATCGGTCGGATTATGCCGAGGACATTCAGAACATGTGCAGCGCGTTTGAAGCAATCTTGAACATTAAAAGGAAAGGCGACTCGGCAAACCAAGTTTCTGAACGGATGAGAACACTGTTTCGACGGTTGGCTCGGTCCCGAGTGAAAAAGGCGCTTTCCAAGCGTTCGGGGCGGGAACGTACCGAAGTGCTAGATAGACTCGGCGCGTGGATAAATGCTTTGTATCAAATAAGGAACGAGTACACTCACGGAAAGCCAATAATCTCATTCGTGTTTGGCGAGCGGTCCATTTGGCAAGATGCCTTTGAGGTTTTCAGGCTTACGGCCAACCGTGTGATATTGGGAGCCCCGGAACGATGTCCGGAATGGGGTAGTGCGCTTGAGAAGCGCCTTCTATCCGTAGCATATTTCGACGAGGCGGTTACTTTCTTCAGCAAGAAAGGCGAATGGATTAACACGGGGAAAAAGAAGAAAGGTCAGATACCCTTGTTCAAGGAGATCATACGTAAGTCGAGGTCTCTAGACCCTCAGCTCGTTGAATCCATTTCTAGCCTGAAATCACTTAGGCAGAGCCTGTTCAATCTGTGTACGAAAATCTGTCGCACGTTGGAAAAAGCAAAACTTCAAAGCCGTTTGCCGGAGGAATCGGCGGCCATCCTTTCAGAAATGCAAACTGCATACAGCGAATCGCGGAGTAAGGATGGAGCCTTGAATACGGACCATTACATCCGTAAAGTCGCTCCTCGTCTCAGCTTTTGGGTCCCGGCAATCCCAATGGAGGGGAGAAGCATTCTACTTTACGAGCTAGTCGAAGCCTTCAAGAATCTCTTGGCTGTGTACGGCCATTTCGCCGGCCCGATACTAAATAGTCTGGCGGCGAGCTTGCCTAAGCCCTGAGAGTGGGGCGCCACAACTCGATCACATGGTCTATAGGCGCTTCTTCACGTCATGTGATGAAGTGACGATGTCTAGCCGAAACCGGCCGGGCCCGCGACTCCTACTCCTTGAGTCGCGAAAGCATCTCATCATCGCTCACATCAGTCACCACGATGTTCACAGTGATTTCGAGTCCGACTTCGGGATGATGCAAATAATCAAAGTGCCTGGATAAAACCTTGTAATCGCGCGGTGTGCCTGAAGTTTCAAGGCTGACCCCAACCGTATCGCCAACGGCAGGGATTGGAATCGTCGCGATCGGAGTTCCATATGGAACTTCAAACCTCAGGGGTTCTTCCTGGATATAGTCGAATGGCCGAGGTCGATCAGACGGCATATATTGGAACTGGACTGACACTCTTGTTTTCAAATTCGCCATTATGTTCTCCAGTGTGAAATCTAACGCACTCGGCATATTGTCTATCGGTCGCTGAGCGAGATCTGATCTTTCTCTGATAGGTCACGCATCAGCTGTAGCCGCGGCGGTAATGCGATAGTCCTCGGTTGCTTTAGCAACCATTCAGAGAAATCCGCGCCTTGCGCCTGGTACGTTTGTTCGGTATTCGCCAGCTTTTGGCATCTCATACTGCAATACTGCGCCGTGCCACGCTTTCGAATCCCGAATTGACCGCAGAGCTTGCACTTTACGACAAAACGGCCCTGACGATTCGCGGTGAGTCGGCAGGAAAACCAATTCGCAAGATCCTTTGGGTACACAATCGCCACGATTGTCTGCTTCGAGGGCAACGCCAAATACGGCAGTGAAAACCATCCAGCCCGCTGATCGATTCCCTCCCGCAGAACCTTGCTCGCCTCTGCCCATTCACGGCGCATTCGCTGAATCTGCACATCGTTTGGCTCACTCTCTGCGAAGTAATACCGCCAAATTCTCTTCTTCAGTTGCGCCGCCCGAGCGGCAAGCTTTGAGTACTTGAGCGCGTTCTCTTCAAGCCGCAGGGCAGCCTTCACAAAATCGTCGGGTCGTTTGCGCGCTTCCAAGTTGAGGATATCAAGCGCGATTCGCAGCTCAGGAGGAGAGAGAGGAGCAACTGTAATTCTCATTGTTGATATCTCCAGTTACAATACTTTACTATCGTAATGATGCTATCACTATACTTGATTTTAACATACCTTGTAAATGCAGGTTCGCGCAGCAGTGCGCTGGCGCCTTCGCGGCGCAGAGGGTCGATGATGAGTAGAGGTCCGCGCCACCGACGAAGCGTACGCTTGCTTCTCCCTCATGGCGGGGAGATTCGGATAACGGCACCCCGCGCCCGCGAGCTGCTGAAGACCAAACAAGCGGCACAGGTCTCACAGTCCCCATTTGTAATTCGGCTTCATGAATCAAAACGCAAGAGGTTTCAGGAACTCGTTCGATGGTCACCAAAAAGCAAAGGATTTGTCATGAACGGAGCACTGCTCACGTCGAAAGCGGCGCAGCTCTAAGAGCCGCTCGCAGGCAAGCAGGGCTCTCGCTTGCTGAAGTTGGTGTTCACTTCCACGCCGGCGTTACGCGTGCTCGAGTTTCCCAGATCGAAACCTCGCGACGCGTAACCGCTGATGTCGAGCGCGATTACCGAGCGGCACTTGCTGCAGCGTGCACGCACAAAGAGGTTCTGAATGCGGCGGTCCTGCGAGTTCGAAAAGAGATGGGCATCTAATTTTGCGAATCTCAAAACGAAGGGATTCGCGATGTCGGCGCAGGCCCGAAACCGAAGGCAGGAATGTCGAACAAGGATGCAAACGAGCAGAAGATCAAAGCCAAGAACCGCGCATTCGCCAAGATTGACGTCGCGGATCTGCGTGAAGCCTTGCCGAGCATCAGCGGTGGCGAGCTCCTGGTTTGGATCAGCTACAAGCTCAGAGCGAATGTTAATGGCGAGGCCTGGATGAACCTCAAGACGCTGGCGGCCGATACCGGGCTGGCACCTAACACCGCCTCAAGGCATCGAAACGCGCTGGTTCGAGGTGGCTGGCTGGTCCCTGTAAACGAAGATCATCGGGCGAATAGGGGCACATTTGCGCCCCCGCGGTTTCGCGTTGAAATCCCTCAGACGCGCCGTACGGCAGAACAGCCGCACGCCAAAATTGCCGCACGGTCAAAAAGGGCGCAGCCGCACGGCAAAATTGGCAGGTGCCGTACGGCAAAAATGGTGTACCAAGAAGATGTTCTTGAAGTAGACGTTCCTGAAGCAGATGGAAGCGCTGACGCGCTTCCTGCACAAGAGCATTTTGAGAATCGCAAACCGACCGCTAGAATCAAGGAATTCCTCAAGACCTGGACGGCAATCTATCGAGAAGTCTACGGAAGCGCTCCGACGCTAACCTGGCCTCGAGAACTGAAAAGATTGCAGCCGATTTTCAACCAGAACACTGATGAAGTGATCGTGGGCGCCGCAAAGACTTACTTGGCCGAAAAGAGCAATTTCACGTTGGGACATGGCTTGGCACAATTTATGAGCTTGTTCGACAAGTACAAGGCTCTGAGCGCGGGAAACATTGGGGAAGGGACGGAAAACATGATGGGCGTCGAAGACATTCGGCCGCCAAATTACGTGCCGCCGAAGCGGATGAATTGAGCGCGCCAAGACCGCGCGCGTGTGTGTAGAAAATACTCACAATTCTTAGATTCAGGCGGCCATCGCGCCGCCTTTTGCTTTTTATGGCCGATTTCGAACCAGCGCTGAATACAAAGCAAGCCGCATCCCTTCTCGGGTTGTCGCCAGGAAGCTTGGCGGTCTGGCGATGTCGCCAGATCGGACCGCCTTGCCACTACAGCGGCAGGAAGCCGGTTTACTACGCTTCCGAGCTGCAGGCGTGGCAGTGGACATGTTCCGAACGACGAATCGCCGAAAGGGGCGAGAAAGCGGCCGTTCATGGCGACCAAGCTTCTGCTCGGAGGGCAGATGTCAACTCGTAAGACTTTGAGAATAAAAGGCCAATTGTAGGCGGTAGAAATAAGTGCAATGAAAAAACGCCAGAAAAAGCGACGCCGGGCGACACCGGCACAGGCGGAGGCAGGACGGAAGAACCTAATGGCGTTTCGGACTGCCGCTCAGAGCCCGCCAGCGTTGCGCCACGGCGCGACGAGTGCGGACGCAATGGCTGGAAGGTTGCCGAAGGACTTTCAGGAGCTCCAGGGGCTGATTGATGACTTTCATGCTGGCTGGATTGCAGATCTTGGTGGTGAGGAGAACCTCACAAACGCAAAGCGCGCGCTCCTGTGGGTCTCACGTGGCTGCCTGGCAATCTTTGCACTCGGTCTCGAACACGTGAAGGCCAAGGGGCTCGTTGACGAAGAGGGTGATGTGCAGGGCGTGACCAAGATCATGGCCACCTATGGCAATTCCCTGCGATTGAATTTGGCTGCCGCTGGACTCGAACGCGTGCCCAGGAATGTTACAAAGACGCTAGACGCCAGGCTCGAAGAAATCGCCGCCAAGGAACAGGGGAACGATCAGGATGAACGGTTACAAAGTTAGTTTTGCTGCGTTCTGCCGCGATGTTTTGGACGAGTCGGTCAGTCCGGCGTGGATTGTCGCGTACAAAGCCTTCGATGGACAGCCGCTGACAGTCCACGACTTGGACACCTGGCGTGCAATGACCGGCTGCGAGTATCAGCCCCGCGATATCCACGAGCTGGTTGCCGTGAAAGGGCGGCGCGCCCAGGGAACGAAGACGGCCTCGAAGTTTCTTGCCTTCAAGGTTCATACGGGTGACTACCGGCGTTACGCGGCAAAGGGTGACAGGCTCCATGTGCCGGTAATCGCTCAATCTCGCGACGTCGCGCGCGAGATCATGTGCTACCTGACGACGTTTTATCAGCAAACTGAATTGCGGAGCGAAGTCTCGGAGATCTTTAAGACCTCGATCGAACTCAAGAACGGCTTCGTCATCAGCGTGCAAACCTGTTCATATAGGGCACCAAGAGGAATCACGGCGCCGCTGGCGCTTCTCGATGAACTGGGCGTCTGGCGTGTTGAAGGCAGTGACGTGGACCGAGAAGTCGTTCGCTCGCTCACGCCGGCGATGGTGCAGTTTCCGAATCGCAAGCTGATCCTCCTCGGGTCTCCGTGGGTGAAGGCTGGCGTGCTGTACGACCGCTGGGAACGGCGGTTCGAAGTTGGTGACCGGCTCGTCGTCCACTGCCCTACCCCGCTGATGAACCCGCTCATCCCCGCCGAGGAGTTGGCGCGCGAAGAGCAGGCCGATCCGCAGAACTATCGCCGAGAGTTCTTGGCGGAGTGGCTCGACGACATTGACCAGTTCCTGCCGGACTCCGACATCGCTGCGGCGATTCGCTCAGGTGTTCGTAGCATGCCACCGGCGGATGTGCTCAAAGGCTCCTACGCTGCAGCGATCGATGCTTCAGGTCTCACAGGAAAAGACAAGTTCACGCTTGCCATCGGACATCCCGCAGTTCGAGGCTCATCGGGCGTTGGCGTGGTGTTCGACTTGCTCCGCGGATGGTCGCGTGCGCCAGTCGCGGCCGTGTGCGACGAAGTAGCCGCGCTACTCAACAGCTACGGTTTGAAGAGAGTTGTCGCAGACCAGTTTGGTTTCAGCTTTCTGAAAGAGCTGCTTTCGCAACGCGGCATTGAAGTCGCACAGCTTCCTTTCACCGCCAGAAGCAAGGCCGAAATATTCCTCGATTTGAAGATCGCGTTCTCGCAAGGTCGGATTCAATTGCTCGACCACGCGGAATCATTGCGGGAATTGCGAATGCTCGAGTCGAGGCGGACAAGCGGCGGAAACTACAGCATCGCGGCCCCACGCGGTCAGCACGATGACTATGCATGCGTGATCGCGGTACTCAACCACCATTTTGCGAAAGCTGGATCGAATGGCCGTGGAGCTTTCTTGGCAGTAGGCGGCCAGATTTTTCACGGCGGTCCGGAAGGCCGGATCGTGAACGGCAACGTGAGTTTTCCGACGAGCGTTATTCGAGGCCGCTAAACAAGGGAGTCAACTCATGGCCAAGGAACTGACCGAAAGCTTTTGCAAAGACTGCGGATTCGCGATCTTTGTCGGCTGGCCGCACAAGTGCGTTCCGAACAAAGAGTCGACGAAGCCGCAAAAGGAAAACTGCGGCAGCTCTTTTCTGACCGTCGGGCGCCCACGAGTTCGGTGAGATGGGCTACAAACAACACAGAGCTCCCACGAGAGACAACGCCGGCGGTTTTTGGCTCGCTGATTTGTATGCCAGCGCGTTTCTGGTGGCATGGGGTCACCGGATCGACCGCATCGAGCCCACAGGCGAGGACGGGCACTGCGCCTTTGTGTTCGTCGCGGATGATGGTCTCGAGGCACATTACGCCGCCTATCGCAGCGATGCCGAAATCCCTGCATTGACATTCGTGAATACCGTTTACGACCTCAAAGGATTAATTAAAGACGCAATGCGAAGCGAACATGAACCACGAAATAAAACTATTGAACTGCCTCGCCGCAGCTGAGATGCCAAGCCTCGAAGGCGAAGAGCGACACTGCTACCAAGGAGCAGAGATAATCATGAGCAATTTTAAAGGTGACAAGGAAAGCAAGGCGTTGAACGCAGCTTTCGCCTTGATTAACGCGCGACTAGAATGCCTAGCGCGCGCCGGCACGAAAGGGTTGTGGTGTTTCTACTGCGGCACGCTGGAAAGTGACTCTCACTCAGTCCGATGCGAATGTGGTTTTCAGGAGTCCTTTGGTTGCGGTATCCCGAGTCGACGGATTTGCGGCGCATGCTCCGCGGCGCACCAGCGAGTTGGTGACTTCCTGCGGCAACTCTTCGCGAAGCGGGTTGTCAACCGCGTCTCATCGGTTCGAATGAAAATTTTTCACCAACTCCGGGACTCGGCCGCGCCAGAGTTCGACGGCGAGCCGAATACTCCGGGACAACGGCTTCGCTTTTACCTCTCACCTGCGGATCCGTTCGACGAGAACATTGAGCGATTCCGCACCGACGTGGTCTGTGCATTTGGCCGCGCCCGGCTGCTCGACTTTCAGGGTTTGGTGCGGCAACTCGACAGCGCGAAGAATGACCCCATGTTGCACTCCATAGCGAGATTTCTTGAGGCCCAGGGGTGCCCAGCGTCATCGGTGGCCGACGGCATGTCGCAAGAATCCAAAGGATTTTATAAATAATTCAATTTCCGGCGAGCGCGCGAAAGATATGAGGTGGCCGGACGGTCTTGTAAACCGAGGAACACCTCACCTATGTGATCGTCTCCGCGCGCGCCCGGCGCGAAAGCGCCGCATTTTAGCGGAGACGCTTCCGACGATTCGGGCACCGACCCCCTTGCGGTGCCCGAATCGCCGAAAATACCAAATCTGTCTGGAGACTCCATGAATCGAGAACCAAGAGGTACCGACGCAGAAGAACGCGCAATCGGCGAACGCGAACGCGCTTTTGACCTTGCGCGCGACCGTGTAGCCGGTTTGGAACGAACAATCGAAGGACTGAAAAAGACCGCCAACGCCCCATATTCACATTTCTTGAGGGACAGGTTGCCTTTACAAATTTCAAATGCTGAGCGTGAACTCGCTGCGGCGCGCGAGGCGCTCGTTGAGGCGGAACAGAAAATGCGCGAGGCACAGGCGTGGCGAAGTACGCAACCGGCGTCCGAGGGTGACCGTGTTTAGAAATCTATTTTCAAGGAAGGAAAAACACATGAGCGAGGATCAAGCTGTGTCTTTGGCTCCCGAGCGGCAGGAAGAGCTCGCGGCGTTAGCGAAGCAGATCTCTGATATCGAACGGACAATGAATCTCTGCGAGTCGAGGATCGCGGGCATCGAGAACATCGTTCGTCCGTTGCGTCTGGAAGTTCAATGCTCGAAATCCGCGGCGCTCACGAACCACCTCCGGCTTCGTCTGGAAGACCACGAGCCGGCGCTTGAGCGCGAGCAACAGGAATTAGCGCGATTGCGCGAAAAGCATCAGGACCTGTGCGCCCGGCGCTACGAAATCGTCGCCTAAGTAATTCAGGAACATTTTGAATCAGTAGGACCGGGCGAAATCACCTTTAGCTTTTGCCTGCGCCGCTGTGTGTCTCGACAAGTGAGGAAACGAAGATGCGACTGCTCAAGAAAATCCGCGAACGTGCGCGCGAACGCCGGGAAGAAAAACAGCGGCGCAACCAGGATATCGAGCGCGCGCAGCGCTTAAATTTCGCACGATTGCAAATGCACCTTCTGGACCACCGATTGGCCTGCGCGGTGAAACTCGGCAAAGAGAAGTGGGCGCGAAGAATCATGCCTGAACTTCAGGCCGCAGAGACCAAATATCGATGGTTGCTTGCACAAGAGGCGGCGGAAGTGGCGAACCTTTTGGATAAATTCGGAGGTAGCGACAATGGGTAGCGTACCCGGACCCGTTATAAAATTCAGAATCGATTCCGCGGCGATTTCTGGCGCCGTCAAGCCAGCTTTCGACGAGGTCCGCACGAAAGCGAAGACGACCTCTGACGCGATAGCTGCGGAGTGGAAAACAATGACAGCGCAAGTCCGCGCGAACATTGCTTCTGGATTCGCTGTGGAGAAGGACGTTGTCGCCCAACGCCAGCAGATCGTTGCAACACTCAACAAAGAAATCGAGGGGCTGAGGACAAGAGAACAGCTCACGAAATCACAACTCGCGGACCTCAAGGCGGCAACTCTCGAACTCGAACGACAGCAGAACTTTTTGAAGGGCGGCCCGGGCCTCACGAGTGGAACACTTGGCTTCGCAGGACTCATCAGCAACTTCCTGAACCGCACGGCGGGGCAAATCGGCGCGGGATTGTTTGGCGTTCAGGGCGGAAGTCAACTCGGCAGCGCTGCGGGTGGAATTGGAGAAGCCATTCTTGGCGGTGCGGGAACAACGGCAGTACTCGGAGCATTTGCGACTGCAGCGCTTGCGGCTGCGGCAGCAATGCGCGAGCTCGCAAAGAGCGGCGCCGAATATGTCAAGAATATCGACATCGTTTCACAGAAAACCGGCATTTCTGTCCGCGATCTCCAAGTCCTCGAGGCCGCCGGGCAGAGCGTCAATGTTAGCCTCGATGACATCGTAATTGGATTCCGTAAGTTCTCGAAAGCTCTCGTTGGTGACAGCGAAGGCGGCGAAGAGGGTGCAACGGAAGCATCCCAAAAATTCAAGCAAATCCTGAAAGACTTAGGTGTTTCGAGCAAGGACCCCAAGGAAGCCATGCTGCAAGTTGCTGACGCGTTCCAGAAACTAGACAACGGTGCGGTCAAGGCCGACGTGGCTGTTACGCTGTTTGGAAAATCAGGCCTCAATCAGATTGCTCTTTTGAACAAGGGCAGAGAAGGAATCGATGCCTTCGCTATGATCGTTGACCAACTTGGCCCAAAGATCACCCCCGGGCTCACTAAGAAAACAGAGGATTGGGAGCGCGCGAACACGGAGTTGTCAGAATCTGTCAAGAAGCTGACGACCGACGTTGCAGACAGATACCTGCCCTCGATGACAACGCTGGAACATTTCATTTCGAGAAAAATGATTCCGGCAATCGACGGACTGGTCAAAGGTGAAGGCGGTTCAGCCAACTCGGTCGGCGGCGGACGGCTTGGCAGGATTTTTCTAGGCTTAGAGCCGCAAGATTGGCAAGGCTCATCTGGAATCTTCCCGAAGGCGACGAATCAATCTAAGGAACTGGCCGACAAGCTCGCAAAGGACTTGGCGACCGGGGCAGACAAAGCTGCGGCTGCGATGAAGAAACTCGCGGAGGAAACACGGCGATTTTTTGAGCAATTTACCCCAAGGGAGAGTTTCTCTCCGGGCCGCATCGGGGAGACGAACCAGGAACGCGTCGACAAAATCATACAGAATATTCTGAATCCGAAGCCCGGGATTATCGCCCCAGAGATTCCGGTATCCGGCGCCCCTGATTTGAAAAACCTGCTTAGCGGTTTCAGTAGCGTGACTGCAAAGCCTCCGCTCGATGCTCTCGCGCTTCTGAACCAGGTCAACAAGGAGCATGAGGATCTGTTCAAGACCCAGGAGCAAAAAGACCGCGAACACTACGCCGAAGAACTTCAAACACTCAACGACGCCCTGAAACAGCAACTCATCACACAAGGCGAGTATTCCGATGCTCTCATCAAGCTCAAGCAGGACGAGGCCAAAACCCTCGAGGACCTCGCGAACCAGGAAGAAAGGAAGTTCCAGAAAGAAGCTGGGTCTTTGTTTGATGCGCTGGTTTCCGGAAACGCCAAAGGCTTTGCCGATAAATTCAAGAACATCGTTGAGGGCGTGGCACTCGCACCCATCAAACAAATATTTGAGAAGTTTGTTGGTGGTGAACTCGACCAGCTTTCGAAAATCTTCAACGGTATATTCGGAAAGAAAACTCCCGGCGCTGCGGGTTCTGGTGGCGGAACTGTAGGCGCTGCGGGAAGCCCGGGCGGAATTCTGGGCGGTATTTTTGGCGGCATAACCGGAATCGGCCCCGGTGGTACGGCGGGATGGTTTCCAGGTGGCATTGGAATTGGCGGCTCGACCAGTACCGCGGGAGTGGGCGTCCATCCAGGCCTTGCGACGCAGAGCATGTTTGTCACGGCCGGCACGGTTTATCTGACCGGCACGCTTGGCGTTCCCGGCAGCGGTGGTCTCGGCGGCTCAAACCTGTTCGGCAATTTCTTTGGGAATCTCAACCCATTCGGCGGCTCGAGCGCGGTGTCTGGTGGTATTGGCGGTATCGGTGCGACTGCGGGATCCGCCGGCAGCCCTGGCGGCGTGCTTCAATCTCTCGGCCCGTTCATCGCAGGCGGGGCGCTTGTAGGTATCGGGGCGGGAACGAACAACCCTAGTGCCATGGCCATGGGCGCTACCATGATCGCGAAGACCGGTCTCACCTTGCTTTCGAATGCCGGAAAAATATCTGGATCGACCGCCGCAGGCCTCGGTGGCGTTGTTGCTGGCGCGGGCTTGTTTGCATCAGGAATCGAACAAGGCGGCTTTACTGGCGCACTTGAAACCACCGCTGGCGGCGCGATGGCCGGTGGCTCGATTGGAATGATGGTTGGTGGCCCGGCAGGAGCGTTGATCGGAGCCGGAATCGGCGCGGCCGTGGGACTTGTTACCGGGATTGTGAATGGCATTTTCGGAGGCCCGAGCTATAACCAGAAAGTAAAAAACGCGATGGAGATGCACAACTACATAGCACCTCCTGGTGAAACATTCTCCTTCGGGATGGGTGCCACCATCGGCCAGACACTTTCAACGGGCTTTGCGCAGAGCGGCAACCGCATAACCGATTTTGGTTTGGCGGCCGGGACGCCGTTCTATGCCAGCGCTCTAACAGGAAAATTGAATGACAGGGAACGGTACCTGCTACAGCTCGAGCAAGACCAGATTCTTACCAACCAGCCGTTCGGTGGGCCGGGTAATGGCACGAATCCGTTTCTTGGTCAAGGACCACTCGGAAATCGCGCGCGGAATCTGCCCTCGGTGAGCGTGAACATAAATCTGCCCGGGCTAGTTGATCCGCACATGGCCGACGCCGTATTTACGCAGCACGCACAGCTGATCTCGCGGCTGGTAACGGCACAAGTCGGGCAATCGGCGTCGGGATTCGGTCACAACGTTCGCCGGGCCGCATTCCTACCGTAGTTTGTGAATCGCAAAATCCAAGAATTCGGGCAGCGGCCGAAGTGGTCCTAGGGCCCGATACAGCGCCGCGAAGGCGCTGCCTTCTTCCCGGGGCCGCGTGTCTCGATCGATCGTGGCCGCTCGGCGGCTCCATACGCCGGCCTCAACGGTCAGCTCGACGCGGGCGATGTGATTCTCCACACGTCGCCCGCTTTCAATTTTCGGTGAACGCGCGAAGGAATGAGTGTGCCGGAACGGTGAGGGTCACCGCACATTGCACTCATTCCATCAAGAGCCGCGCTCGTGCGCGTCCGACAAGGTCCGAGATGGCCTCGTTGGCATAGTCGGGCGCGGCTCAAACAGTTTAGCTCTTCTCGAGATCCCGTCTTGCGTTGAGTTTTGCTCCCTGGAGGCAACTGAATGGACTCCGCTCCGCCGGCCGAGCTCAGCTGCTGCATTTGCGGAGGAAATCCGATCCCAGCACCAGCCGGCGTGACGAAGCGCACGCGGTTCTGGTGCCGCAGATGTTGCGCTCGACTCACGCGCGACAAGAACATCGCCGAATCCCGAGAGTTCGCCGAGGAACTGCGGAATCAAAAAGAGGCGGCGAGGCGCAGGCTACTCGCGCGTCGTGGGGCAAAATGGTTAACCGCAACGGCCATCGTAAATCGAATCGTGTCAACAACCGCCTGAGCACGAAATAGTCGAGACAGAAACTACTCTCTTTGCCATCGAGTGAGGAATCTCCCGGCCTCAGCGCGAGCGGCATCACCCCTTCAAGGAGACATTGTGAAAGACAACTCATCGGTCCCAGGTGCCCAATTGCAAAAGTTTTTGCTTCTTTCGATGTTCTTTCTGATTCTCGGAGCGACTCCGGCTCGCGGCCAAACCGTGAATCTCGCCTGGGTTGCCTCTCCCGCCGCAAACCCGACCTACAACGTCTATCGCTCGGAGAGAAATTCCGGCGTAGCCGATTCATTCGTTCAAGTATCCTCCGGACAATCCGGCCTTTCATTCGCGGATTCGACGGTTTCATACGGCCACGCTTACGCCTATTACGTGACATCGGTTTCAGGCGGAGCGGAAAGCGCTTTGACCACGAACGTAATTCTTGTTTACGTCACGAAAAGTGCGGCGCGGCCGGTGGCGATAAGTGCGGGGCAGGTGACTGGCCCCGGACGAACGAGCGCGAAGAGATAAGCAAGAGTCACATTTTGAGAATCACAATTTCACGGAGGCAACAAAATGAAAATCAAAAACGAAGCGGACGTTCAGCAAGACGCACCAGACGCAATTGAAGAGACGCCAGCTCTGCTGGCCGACGGAATTAGCGAGCCGATTCCCGATGCTTCGCCAGCCGCAAATTCAGCCGCCGACTCGGCAGTAACTGAGCTCGGTCCCATTTCGAGCGGCGAGACGGCTCCCAAAATCGTCCCGATCTGCTAAACGCGAACTTGTCGCGGCGCGCGGGAATTCCGCGTCAAGCTGTCCTTAGAACCAATCAACTCTTGAAAAAGGAGGGGAGGGGTGAGTTTGTGAATCGCAAAATGACCATGAAACGACATGTTAACAAGATTCTCTTTGCGGCAGTCCTTGCGTGCACTTTCTTCTGGTGCGCAGTACCGACACATGCTCAATGCACCCTCGCCTCGACCGGGGTTGGCGGCGGCTGCGGTTCCGGCGCAACCACGGTAACAGTCAATCTTGGACCGACGATTGCCAACACCGCATATATAGACAACGGGAATGCCCTTCTTCCATTCGCGAACCAGTTCACGACACCTACTCCGAGTTCCGGTTCGATCACAGTCACGGCACTGGGATCGTTCATTTCCTCTCCCGCCGCGGCGAATTGGGGCCTCGCGATCTATACCGACAGTTCAGGCGCGCCGGGGTCGCTTGTTTCCGGATGCAGCACGTTTTCAAGTTCAACTCCAAGTACCGGAGCAAACACACTCGCGCCCGGGACCTGCACTCTTTCCGGTGCTACGAATTACTGGATCGCGTTTGTCACCGCCTCCAACACGCAAAATCAGTTGTTGACTACTGGTAGTACGTCGACTACCACCTGTCCGAACAGCAGCTTCGGAACAAGTTTCGTAAATAGCCCAATCGCTTCATTCACGTCCGCTGTGAGTTGGCCGAGCACGTGGCCCTCAGCCACTGGAGGACAGCCCTGTCACCCGAACTATGTAACACTGCAGTACAACACGACCGCGACGTATACAATCATTTCTAGCGGAATGGCAGAATGTACGATGGGTAATGTTACCTGCACCTTCGACATCGCACCGACCGGTGGCGGTCATGGGCTAATTGTTGGCACGGGCTTGGTAGACATTGCCGGCACGTTTTCCCTTTCAAGCGTCACCGACAGTGCTTCTGACACGATTAGCGCGCGCGGTTCGTGCTCATCTCACATTACTTCGAACAATCTGGCGATGTGTTTTGCTTCGACCGATCGAGTCACGAGCGGTGCTACCTCTCTGACGCTGAACGGTTCGATATCCAGTGGTTGTCTCATTCATATAGCCTTTGCGGAAGTAGAGGGCACAGCCGCGAGCAGTTCGTTCGACAAGTCGGACTACGATACCAGCACGCAAAGCTCTCCATTCACGAGCGGGAATACCGCTACCACCACCCAGGCGAATGAAATTCTATTCGGGTTGGCAGTAAACGGGACAGGCAGCTCAGGGGTGTTCACGGCAGGCGGAAGCTGGACGCTTATTGAGCAGCTAGATGACACAGTGGCTCAGACGACCGCGCTATTCATGAAAGCCGTGTCTTCGACCGGAGCCTACAACCTGAGCGGTTCGTACAATTCCACGGGCGGAAACCTTCCTGCTTTGGCGACATTCAAATGAGAAAACTAGCCCTATCAGCTTTTCCCCCTTCTCCAAGCGGCGGGCAGTGACTCAGTTTGAAGATGTAATGATTACAGGGGCGCGCTGCTAGAAGTGGAAGAATTTCTTTACGCAATCCGTGATCTTCAAAGTGCGCCCAAGCTTGCGGACATGGAATTCCTCGATTTCATCGTACTTTGGCAGGGATGGATACGTCAGGCCATTGAAGTACACAAACCAATTGTGGGTTTTCAGTTCCATTCGATGTCCTGGGGCGCACACCTCTAGCATTTCACAGATCAACTTGAATGAGATTAATCCCGGCATTAAGCGGCTTTTGCTAGAGCACAATAGTCAGCGACGTTGTCTGTCGTCTTATATCGCTGCGCTTGCTGGTCGAGCCGCGCTACATGCAGTTGAGTTGGTCGTGCTTCCGGGGCCTCTCGTGGTAACTTTCCGAAAAACTCTTCATCTGGCACGAAGGTGCCCGAACGAATTGCCTCGAATGCCGCTTGCCAACGGTTTTCTTCTTCGTCGTCGGGCTGAAAATAGAAGGCTTCTACAGTATCCCGAAAAGCGCAATAATCGTGGCCGCCCTCAGCCATGTCGAACAACACATTCTTGTAGCTGTTTCGGAAGCGCAAGAATGCCTCTTCGGGTGTTGCTCCAGTTTCTGCGATCGCTCCAGGGCGAACACCATACACCCACCACTTTCCATCCGGCTCTTTCGTCATTAACGCTCGTCCGGTGAGAGTGACCCCAGCCAAGAAACCATTACCGGAAACAGTGTCCCTGAGCGTGAACATCAACGGATAATTCGCCATTACAACCCCTTTGAAACTCGATTATTGGATGACAATAGATATGATGACGTTGGGCGAATAATGGTCGCGCATCGTGGGCTGCAACAGTGTGAAGACTACCAGAACTAGCGGCCAGGACGCAATAGACTACATCTGGTAGTACTAATGGCGTTTAGGCCACTTTAGTTGTGGCTTGCTTTTCAAGCAGTACGACAACTTCTTCGATTGACCATGTATGATCAGCGATTCCCGCTTCCATCGCAGGAGTGACGCGCAGAGCCTGATGCGCAAGGCAGGAGTTAAGGCACAGCCTCACGGCTCGGACGAGCGTACCAAAGGGACCTTCTCAGGACAATCAGGCTGCGTTCCGAGCAGCTTGACGATTTCGCGAAGTAGCAGCTCGAGGTGACAGCGCCGGCAGAAGTAGCCGTGGACCTTCTTGCCAGCTTCCTCACGGTAGTCGTGATCGAACGCGGCGACGGCATTCCAGATGGTATTCGGCTGTGGCACCCCGGGCGCAGGTCTTGATTGCATGGAGAGATCCTTGCGGCCCTACGGGAGGAGGGTCGAGAGATTCGGGAGAGGCAGCAGGGATTCTATCATCACTGCACCAAGATACGTTTCGAACGCTTACGCAACTGCTCGGTTGTCAGGTCCCTGACTTCGGCGCCTTTAGCTCGACTCCAACGAGGCGGTATTTCTTCTCCTTGTCGCCGCGCTGTACATACGCCGACTGCTTTTCGATTCGGAATTGAATCGTGTCGCCAAGCCCCATATCGGGCTTCCGGCCACCTTCCAGCTCATAGAACTTCGTCTCGGTTTCGACACGAAACACCTGCAGGCGGTGAACACTGGAGCCGCCGCCGCGTGTTTGCCCTTGTGGATCGGTGTACACCGGAGCCGTGTGAGACTGCGCGTTCACATGAATCGCGATGACCGTGCCCTTTTCCGGATAAGACTTCGGCTCTTTGTCCTTCGGCAGGCCCGATGTCGGTAGAGCCAGTAGGAGAACGGCCATGGCGATCTGCGACCTTTGCTGGTTCAACATGAAGCAGAGATCCGTTGCGTACCGACAGCTGCGGGCGCCCTGTCATTGTGGGAGTTCGCCTTGAAGTTGAGCCAAACCAGGCTTCGACCGTTGGGCGTATCTTTGAGCTCTATGCCGCTGGTGATTCGCTCAAAACCATCGCTAAGCGTTTGAATGCCGATGGTGTGCGCTCGCCTTCCCCCTACCGAGGACAATCGCACCCGTCATGGGCCCCGGCTGCACTCTCGATCCTGCTTCGAAATGAGCGGTACACCGGAACAGTGATCTGGAACCGCACCCGGAAAATCCGTGACCCGAAGAGCGGCCGACGAATCCAGCGCCTTCGACCGCGGTCAGAGTGGAAGGTCTCACAGGCGCCGCGCCTCAGGATTATCTCGGATGAACTGTGGCAAAGCGTCCAAAACCGCCGGCGCACAATAGCGGAATATTCTGGGAGCGGGAAGAAAAACGGCTTGTGCTCGCGCTCGTTTTCGGCCCGCTACCTACTCTCCGGATTTCTCAAGTGTGGGCTTTGCGGTTCAAATCTCGTCATGGTTTCCGGTCGCGGGCAAGCCGACTGGGGAAAATACGGTTGCCCACTCCATCACCTTCGAGGCATTTGCGACAACCCACTGCTGCTCCAGCGCGCCAAGCTTGAACGAGAAATTCTTGCCGGCCTAGAAAACAGCGTGCTACGAGAGGAGATCGTGTCATACGCCATCGAGGAATTCGGACGGCAACTGCGCGCAAAGCTCCGAACCGCAAAACAGGGAATCGGGGCTCTTCGCTTGAGACGCGACAAGCTCAAGGGCGAGATTGCAAACCTTTCGCGTGCCATTGCCGAGGCCGGACACTCGAGTGGGCTACTGGCAGAGCTTTCTGCACGCGAAAGGGAATTGGAGTCTATTGGTGACGAGATATTTTCCGCCGAAGGCGACGGCATAGAGGCACGCCTAGAGGAGATCGAGACATTCGCCAGGCGTCGGCTGCGGGACATACGTTCGCTGCTCATGGCCGACGTGCCGCGAGCAAAAGCTGAACTCGCAAAGCATTGCACGACGATCACCGTTACGCCGGAGGGAAAGACCTACAAGATCAGTGGGGATTGGGATTTGCTTGGCGGACGTTCGGTTGGTGCCGAGGGGCAGAATCGAACTGCCTACGCCGGCCTTTTCAGGGCCGCGCTCTACCGGTGAGCTACCTCGGCACCGGCACAATCAAAGATTCTACGGAATATTCGCGACGCAGGAAAGAAAAAACGTCTCGCTTTTTGAGCGTCGAGATTTTCGGTGCAGGGACTGAAGCTTCAGCGCGTCACTTCATGGATTCATCGAACTCCTTCATCCAGTCGCGCTTTTTTAAAACCTCGCGAGGCTTCGCACCATCGGGCGGCCCGACGATGCCGTCTTTCTCCATCAAGTCAATTAGGCGCGCCGCGCGGCCGTAGCCGACTCGCAGGCGGCGCTGCAGCGTTGAAGTGGAGGCACGGCCAGCTTCGAGGACCACACGGATGGCGTCTTGATAGAGATCGTCGTCCACGTCTTCGGCGCCTTCGGCGCCTGTGCCTGCGCCCACGGCGTTTTCATCCTTTGGCGGCTTGAGAAGTTCTTCGTTGTAAACTGCTTTGGCCTGTTCGCGCCAGAAATCGCACACGGAGGTGACTTCGGATTCGTGCACGTAGGGACCGTGAATTCGATGGAGTCTTGAGGAGCCCGCGGGAAGGTACAACATGTCCCCTTTGCCGAGCAGCGATTCCGAGCCGTTGGTGTCAAGAATTGTGCGCGAGTCCACTTTGCTAGCCACGCGGAAGGAAATGCGCGCCGGGAAATTCGCCTTGATCAAGCCGGTGATCACGTCCACCGACGGACGCTGCGTGGCGAGAATCAAATGAATGCCGACGGCGCGGGCCATCTGCGCCAAGCGCGTGATAGATTCTTCGACACCATTTGTGTCCACCATCATCAGGTCAGCCAATTCGTCAATCACGATGACGACGTAGGGAAGGGGGCGATGTTCCTGATCTTCGGCATTGTCGAAGAGCGAAAGTGATTGGCCTTTCTCAAATGTGCGGTTGTACTGTTCGATGTTGCGGACGGCGCGCTGCGCGAGCAGTTTCAGGCGCCGCTCCATTTCCCGTGTGGCGTTGCGCAGGACGTGCGAGGCCACTTTCGCATCCGTCACCACCGGAGTCAGCAGGTGCGGAATGTTTGAATAGAGTCCCAGCTCGAGCTGCTTGGGGTCCACCAGCACCAGTTTCAATTCATCAGGCGTGGCCTTGAAGAGCATGCCCATCAGCAGAGAATTGATGAACACGCTTTTGCCCGTGCCGGTGGCGCCGGCAATCAGGAGGTGCGGCATCTGCGTTAAATCCGCAGCGCGAATCCTGCCGATCAGGTCCTTACCGAAGGGCAGGGAGAGTTTTGAAGGGGAGTGCCCGAATTCCGGGGATTCGACTATATCGCGCAGAGCAATCGTCTCGCGGTGCGAATTCGGCACTTCAATTCCGACCGTGGATTTTCCCGGGATGCGCTCGATGAGGATGGATTCCGCGCGCAGGGCCAGGCACAAATCATCGCCGAGGCTAGTGATGCGGCTGTACTTGATTCCCGCTTCCGGTTTGAACTCGAAGGTGGTGACGACGGGGCCAGGGTTAATCTGCGTGATGTGTCCGCCGACTTCAAATTCCGCGCATTTCTGCTCGATGGCGCGCGCGCATTCTTTCAGCTCGTTCTCGTCCATCTTCTGCCCACGCTCGGCCATTTGCAATAGACCGGGCGAGGGCAATTTGAAATTCGTTTTTCCGTGGGAAATCTTTGGTTCGCTGCCGCCCTTCTTTGTTGGCGACGGTTTCGGCGTTTCATTATCGTGAAATTTGATTACCGCGGGGCCGCGGCGAGATTCACCCGGCACGTCTTCCGGCTCTTCTTCCTCGATGGCTTCTTCCTCTTCGGCCAGCGCCTCTCTGGTGGATACGCGCTGCTGCGCTACCGGTGGGCGGCCGGCGATTTTTATTTCCTCGACACGCTTGCGCAATTGATGGGCTTCGCGGTCCGCGCGCCAATCTTTCACTCGGCCAATTAGTCTGCCGATGACGCCATCGTCGCTCAGGGTCTGCTTCATCCACCCAAGCGCCGCGCGGAAAGAAAAACTGGTGGTTAGAAAGAGGGCCGTGAGTAGCGTTGCAATCGAGACCAGGTTTGCTCCCAGCGGATTGAACCCGGCGCGCAATCCATGAGCAAGCACAGTTCCAAGCAAGCCGCCCGCAGGCAGGGCGCCGCGCACCTCCGGCATGTGGACTAGGGTCAATTCAGCCGAGAGAGAAGCGACCAGCATCGTCGCACCTATCAACTTCGCGATCGGCGCTTCGACTAACTGGCTACGGAACCACCGCATGGCGACCAGAAACATCCCCACCGGAAACAGGAACGCCGCAAAACCGCAAAATTGGAAGAGCAGGTCGGCCATGTGCGCGCCTACCGGGCCGATCCAGTTTCGCGCTGGGCCTGAGGAAGGCGGAGCCGCCGAAACATTGAATGAGGCATCGTGGGGCGAATAAGAGAGCAAACTCAACGCGAGCAGGATGGCCATACTGAGGCCCACAAAGCCCACGAGTTCGTTGATACGTTTATTTTCAGTCGGCGTCAGAATGCGCACAAAATCCTCTCTTCTGGCTGGGAATAGGGGAAGGCTCCCGCTTGCCATGGGCCGCGCGGGCGCTGTCGCGTGGAGCCCAATGGGAGGAATGCGAGTAACGCGATGACTATAGCAAAGTGGGGGCGCGGGTAAAGAGAGAAGTTCGAGTGCGGGTGTCGTAAGAGATGTGATCGGTGAATGGTGAGTAGAGATTCGTGGGCCAAGGCGTCAAACAAGAGCGAATTGTTTTCGTGATCAGTGCTGGGGCCGGTGGTTTGTCTTGAGCGAGTGAAAGAGGATTTCAATTCCGCGAGTCGACTGCTAGAAATCGTGCGGGAAGCCCGTGTGGAGTGTTTCAGGAAAGATCGTCGGGGCGTCATGGTTACTCACATCATACTCTTATGTCATGTGCCAACAGAAAAGGCAAACGAAATCGGAGTGAGGGGGATCGGGAAGGCCTGGGCTAAAGGTCATTTTAAGATTTAGCGATGTTCCATCCGCTCGAACGCCAGCTCCCACCTTGAAGCGGGGCTCCCATCCAGTGAAGAAGTGCATCAACACCTGAGCAGCGTCGTCCCACCGAAGCAGCGCACAAATATCCAAGCAGGAAGCCTGTCACCAGAATATCGAGGCTCAGAGCCAGGCACGCGCAGCGTCAGGTCTTCCTCGCCTTCGCGGGCGGAGCTAGCGCCACGGCGGCCTCGCTGGTTAGGAAAAGGAATGTGAAGCTCTCCTGCAGATACAGGCGAACGGCAGTCTCAGTGTGGTTTAGATATCCGATGGAGACATCCTGCCCGATGTGCAGGTCGAAATCGCCGCCGCGTGTTGTCAGCACGAAAGCGCCAGCGATGGCCGGGGCCCAGATGATTTGATCCTTGACGAGGCGCTTGACATGCTCGAGGACCGGGTATCCATGATCGCTGGTCTCGGCGAGTGCGGTGTAGGCGTCGGCGCCGAGAAGCACCGCGTAGGGGCCGTTAACGCCGACCAGGCGCAATTGACTGAGCCCTTGTGCAATGGCTTCCGGATACTGGCGCACATCGGCCGGTAGGGTCATTCTCGGATTGCTGGTCCCTTGACGGATGCCAGCTATGCCAGCAGCGGCGTAGCCGTCGAATATGGCCCCATCTTCGGCGAAGGCGATCTGGCGCGCGGCGTCCTTGGCCGGTTGCCAATCGGAGTCGTTTGCGCCGCGCTCAACGTCGTCGATGGTCTGGCGATTCAGCTCGAACGGAACACGCAGTTCGACCAACGCCTTCACCTCGCGCTGCCTGGCGACTATGCCATCTCGGGGAACTGCGATGGCGCGCAGATGGCCGGTGCCGACGCTGGAGAGGCCTGTGCCTGCTGGGCCATGCACATCCACCACGCGCCGGGCAGCTAGGTAGCGCTTGAGCGTACGCGATGTTTCCTGTTCGATCTGAACCCACGCAGCATCAGAAATAGGGGCTAGTTCGCGATGAAGATTATTCATGGGGGATGTCTCCTTTTAGGGAACCGATGCCGAGCGAACCGGCGCGCTCTGACGGAGTGGGCTGGGTTGGTTTGCCGGTGGTTGCCGCAGCCGCGGACGACACCAGAGGCGCGTCTTCGGTCACGCTGTCGAGAAATGTCGCGGTGGGAATGAAGAACAGGCATCCGCTGACGGCCATACTGAAGTCGAGGATTCGGTCGTAGTTGCCGGGTGGCTTCCCGACAAACATGTTCTCGAGCATCAGCTCGATAGGGCGGGGCGAACGGCTGTAGCCGATGAAGTAGGTACCGAATTCCTTCTGCCCGGGCCGACCGAAGGGCATGTTGTCGCGCAGGATCTTAATCTCCTTCCCGTCCTCGATAATCGTATTGAGTGCGTTGTGCGCTGAGGTCGGTTTAATGGAATCGTCGAGTTCGATGTCCGAAAGCTTCGTGCGGCCTATGATTCGTTCCTGCGCTTCCGTGGGCAGAGCGTTCCATGCGTCCAGATTGTGGAGATACTTCTGCACGATGACGTAGCTTCCTCCGGCGAACGCGGGGTCCTCCTCGCCGATCAGAACCGCGTCAACCGCCGCCTGGCCCCGGGGGTTCTCCGTGCCATCGACGAAGCCGAGTAGGTCGCGATCGTCGAAGTATCGGAAGCCTTGCACTTCATCCACTGACGAAATGGCGTCGCCTATACGCGCCATGATTTGCGTGGCGAGCTCGAAGCATAGGTCCATGCGCTTCGCGCGAATGTGGAAAAGCAAGTCGCCCGGAGTGGAGACGGCTTGGCGCGTACCGGCACGAATCTCGCGGAAGGGGTGCAGATTCGCCGGCCGCGGAGAACCGAAGAGTTGGTCCCACGCGTCGCTCCCGAATCCGAGCACACAGGAAAGGCTGCCTTCCAGATCGCGAAACTCCACAGCGCGGAACAGGGCGGCGAGGTCTCCGCAGAACGAGCGAATCGTTGCGCGAGTCTGGGGGCCAGAGTTGAGCGTCAGGACCAGAAAGATCGCGGAACGAGTGAGAGGGGCGGCGACGGGCTGCGCGATGCCGGGCACGGCGCTTGCAGCCGTGGGCGCGTTGAGGGGGTCGGATTCCATCGGATGTCATCCTGGCGGGGCCGAGTGATTTCACACTTTGAAGGAGTGCGCTTGCCTCGCATGCGAATGTTAAGCGCGGAAGCTTACCATCGTCTGACGGGGAGCGTCTATGCTGCCTGGGCATAGCGAATGCCTGGAGGATTTAGGCCCTTAGCTGGGAGAGCGCATTTGGAGGAACCAGGCTAGTAGCACGGCCAGGCCGAACAGGATTCGGTAGTAGACGAAGAGCTTCAACGTGCGGGTTTGCAAATACTGAAGGAAGAAGGCGATCACGATGTAGCCGACCAGCGCGGAAACGACGACGCCGATCAGCAGTTGGGACATAGGCATGTCGAGCGCGCCGGCGTGATGGGCCTTGATGAGTTTTGGCAATTCTTTCGCGGCTGCCCCGGCGATGAGCGGCGTGGCGAGCAGGAAAGAGAAGCGGGCGGCGGCCTCGCGCGTCATGCCGCGGAACAGGCCGGCGGAAATTGTGATGCCGGAGCGCGAAACGCCGGGAAATAGCGCCAGAGCCTGGGCCGTGCCGATGGCGAGCGAGTCGCCGAGCGATGTTTGCTCGATGTTGCGCTCGAGGCGGGCGACGTATTCGGCATACCACATCAGGAGGGCGACGGCGATCATGGCGCACGCAATGGGAACCGGATTGCGGAGATATTCCTCGATGCGATGCTCGAACAAGTAGCCGACCAGGCCGCCGGGGATCGTTCCGGCCACTAGATACCAGAAGAGTCGGCGATTGTGCAGCACTTGATGTTCGGGAGCGCGACGGGGATAGTGAAAACCCAAGCCGCAGAGGATGAGTTGAGTCCACTCGCGGAGGAAATACAGGACCACGGCGAGGAGCGTGCCGGCGTGGAGGGCGACATCGAAGGCCATGCCTGGGTCGGGGATGCGGCCGTGCGAGAGCCAGGGAATCAGAACCAAGTGCGCGCTGCTGCTGATGGGGAGGAATTCGGTGAGTCCTTGAACAACGGCGAGGACAATCACTTGCCAGAGATGCATCAATTAGTTTCTCGCTTTCGAGGATGCGGCGGTTGGCGCAATCATTTTGGTCATCGCAAAGGCGTCGCGCCCACCCGGATAATACCCCTTCCAAACTCCGCGAGTACGATAGCCATGCCGCTGCCAGAAGGCAACGGCGGAATCGTTGTCTGTTGCTGTTTCCAGACCTATCTCTTTCACGCCGTGCGCGGCTAGTCTGAGCTCGACTTCTGTGAGCAGTGCTGTGCCGATCCCGCGGCGGCGGTATTTCTCGAGGACATCGATTGTGATGATGTAGTCCCGCGTCTCCTGGTGCGCGGTGAGGCAAAAGCCGGCGACTACTTCATTTTCTTCGGCGATGACGCATTCGGCGCCGGGGAAGCGGAGGTAGTTTCGGAATTCGCGCTTGGAGTAGGCGATGGCGGGCTCGTAGCAGGCTTGGTCAATTTCGTATAGGGTATCGAAATCTTCCGGGGTGTAGGTGCGCAGGGTTCGTGGCGGCGGCATGCGCCGAGTATTAGAACACGAATCAGTGGAGCTTTTCGCGATCCCACCGACTAGGTAAGAGAAGGTATATCACTATTGCGAAGCAGACCTAGAATTCAAGGAGGTCAAGCAAGTCTCTCGCGGCCAATTTTTCAAAGCTTGAACCCCTGTCAATCCGACATGTCGAATTGCTTATCTTTCTTGAGGGCGCGCCGGCCGAAAACGCATGCAACTCAGGTCGTCCGGCAAGCTGTGAGCCAATAAAGTTGAGCTTCTTTGGGCCACGCTTGGAAAGGGAATAGATCAACGCGTAATGCAATGACCGCCTCCGTGGCAATGAACAAAAGAGAAGCGACGAAATCGACCCGGCTTGAAAGGCTGCTCCGAGGTAGATTCGTCGATGATCGATCCACAGTCGGCTGCCTGGATCAACAGGAAGTACTTAAGAGCAGAGGTATGTCCCGCGCACCCGCGGCGAGACGATATCTACACCTCCAAAATTACTGGCAGGATTAATGGGCGCTTGGAAGTTTGCTTGTTGAGAAAGCGCTTGAGGTCGGAGCGGATTTTTTCTTTGATGACGCTCCAGTCGGTTTTTTCTTCGGCACTTGAATTCTCGACCGTGCGGAGGATTACCTCGCGGGCCTGCTTCAGGATTTCCGCGCCGTCTTCACTGGGGAGGAAACCTCGGGTGACGATCTCGGGGGGCGTCTCCATTAGACCGGTGTGCTTATCGATCGCGATGATGGGGACGACGACGCCATCTTCGGCCAGGTGGCGGCGGTCGCGGATCACTACTTCTTCGATTTCCTCAAGGGAACCGGAATCAACGCAGACGCGACCGGCGGTGATAGGTTCGCGGCGGTGAGCGCCGCCGTCGGCCATGAATTCGAGGGGCTGGCCGCTTTCGAGCAAGAAAATTTCACCTGAGACGGCACCGACCTGCTCTGCTAATGCCGCGTGTTGGAAGAGCTGGCGATATTCTCCGTGGAGCGGGATGAAATATTTCGGGCGCACTAGCTGCAGGAGAATTTTCATTTCTTCCTGGCTGGCGTGGCCCGAAACGTGGATGGGCGCAGAGCGTCCGCCCTCGTAATACACCAGCACACGGCGGCGAAAAAGATGGTCAATCATGCGGAAAATCGCTTTTTCGTTTCCCGGAATTACGCGCGCGGAGAGAATCACGGTGTCGTTTTCCGCGACGCTCATGAGGCGATGATTGTCCACAGCGATGCGGGAGAGTGCGGAAAGCGGCTCGGCCTGCGTGCCGCTGGCGAGCACGACGAGTTTTTTTGGATCGTAACTCTTGATGTCCTGCGGGCGAACAACGCTGCCGTCGGGAATGCGAAGCTTTCCGAGGCCGTGAGCGATTTCTATATTGTCCACCATGCTACGGCCGACAAAACCGATTTTGCGGCCGACCATCCGCGAAATATCAATTACCTGCTGGATTCGGTGGATGGAACTCGAAAAACACGACACGACGACTTTCTGCGGCGCGGCGCGGAATAATTCCTCGAGTCGCACAACGATGGCTTTTTCAGAGGGAGTGAAGCCTGGACGCTCGACGTTGGTGCTGTCGCTAAAGAGCGCGAGGACGCCTTCCTGGCCGTAACGAGCAAAAGCATGCAAGTCGAATGGCTTTCCATCGACTGGAGTGGGATCTATTTTGAAATCGCCAGTGTGGATGATCACGCCTACGGGCGTGCGAATCGCGAGGGCCACGCAATCGATCGTGCTGTGCGTGACATGCAGATATTCGATTTGAAATGGGCCAAGCGTAGTGGTCTGTCCGGCGGCCACTTCGTGAAGCTTGACTTTCTCAAGCAGCGCATGTTCTTCGAGTTTCTTGCGGACGATGGCCAGTGTGAATTTTGTGCCGTAGATCGGGACGTTGAGGTCGGGCAGGATGTAGGGAAGCGCACCGATGTGATCCTCGTGAGCGTGCGTGAGCACGATGGCGCGTATCATGCGTTTGTTCTGTTTGAGGTAGGTGGTGTCGGGGATGACGATGTCCACGCCAAGCAGTTCCTGCTCAGGGAACATGAGGCCGGCGTCAATGACGATAATGTCGTCGCCCGTGCGCAGGGCAAGCATGTTCATTCCGAATTCGCCCAGTCCGCCGAGCGGGATGGCCAGCAATGAAGGCTTGCTCAAGAGTTTCTTCCGGCGATGTCGTTAAGCACGATCGGAGGTGTTTTCGGCAGCGCCCGCGACAAAGGTAAGCGCAAGGTGTGTTCAGCCCTTAATCTCAGGCTTCATCGTATCACAATCCCCGTCATTATCCGCTTCGGAACGCCGACGCCACTGTTGTGTGTGCGGCCGTTCGACTCCAGCATGTTTGGCGGGATTCATAAAAATCCCTCTCGCCATCTCACTCGCAGCTATGAGCACGACTGCGCTGGCTCAGCAGACCCCGGCGCGGGGCGACACGGAGCTCAAAGAAGCGCAAACCGGTGTCAGAGAATTCGCCTTGCGCCTTCGCAGGACGCTCAGTTTCGAAGCCGCAAGTGGAGGAGTTCTCGTCACGACGCCTGCGGCGCGCCAAGAGTCCCACCAAAAGGGAGAGCACGGAGGCTTTCGGCAAATTGATGACGGAATCAAACACGGACTATTGGCTCTCGGGAATTTCGATCTGCAATTTGCTGCCGCGATTCGCAGCGCCCGGCTCCGCCGATTGTCTTTCGCACTGCGGGACATGTTTCATCTGTCACTGCTGCGTGGCCTGCCCGATTGCAATGATCCCAAGGTATCCCCGAGCGCGGATGTCTGTGGACTGCTGCGTCGTTATGAACAGAAGAAGATGGGCAGCAGGAGGGATGCTGAATTCGACGCCACTCGTCGGACCGTTGAGCAGTTGGGCGCCGCCATGTGCCGGCGGCCAACAAGCCACCTTTCTCAATCGCAAGCCTACAAAAGGCGGCTGTAAGAAGTGGAGAGAAATTCTACCGATTATCCCGCCATCTCGATGCTTCAGATACTGAGGCGGATTTACCTTGGCGCCATGTGTTTATCGTTTATCAAGATTTGTTTGCTTTCAACATCATTTTCGCCGATGACAGACCCAAGACTTGGAGAATCGCTATTCCCTGGTTGGACGAAAGGTCTCGACCATTGCCGTGCGGTTGGCGCAGCCAAAGCATCCGTCGGACGATGCCACGCCGCTCATGCCGCGCTCCTCAATCGCGCCCACCGGCAAAAAGGCGCGCGATCGTAACCAGTAACACTGCGCCCAACGTCGCAGCGGCCAGACTACCGAAGAATCCGAAGGCAACAATCCCGAGCTTGGTGAATATCCAGCCCCCGAGCACCGCGCCGATGAGACCGAGAATTACGTCCACGATGCACCCGAATCCGCGGCCGCGCGAGATTGTTCCGGCGAGCCAGCCTGCAAGGAGGCCGATCACAACCCAACCGATCAGGCTGCGCTGCGCCTGCATTTGAACGTAGATTGCGTGAGTGTCCTGGAAGAAAGAAAGAAAAGTTGCCAATACGTCCATACGTCTCCCTCCTCAATTTATCCCTGGCAGAAAGTGTAGCCCAGGCACTTGTACACCAGCTTGGCGGCCAGAAAATCCGAAGCGTGGTCCCCCGTCTGCGGCAATAGCTCGACCACGTCCATCCCGACGATTTTCTTGTGATCGGCCACGGCGCGCACGAGCGACGTCACCTGGTGCCAGTCCAGGCCGCCGGGCTCGGGGGTTCCGGTGGCTGGAACGATGGATGGATCGAAGCCATCGAGATCGATCGTGAGATACACGCGCGGGCTCAGGTCCGAGAGGACTTTTGCAATCCAGCTCTTTAGCGGCGCACGGGAGATATCTTTGGCCCAGTAGACAGTTGTGCGCAGGTGGGGAATGGCCTTGGCCTCTTCGATGGAAAGCGAGCGGATGCCAACTTGCACGGCGGGGCATGTCTCGACCACGCGACGCATGGCGCAAGCGTGACTCTTGGGGTTTCCCTGATATTCGTCGCGCAAGTCCGCATGGGCGTCAATTTGCAAGACGCACAGATCTTTGTATTTTTTCACCATCGCGGAAACCAGCGGGGGAGTGAGCGAGTGTTCACCGCCCAGAGCAACGGGGAATTTCTCGTCTTCGAGCAGGGCGAGCTGAGCGGTGTAGAGCTCGGTCATTACTTCCTCGAGCGTACCGTCCATGGTGTCAATCGGCGGAAGCGTGTGGATCCCGATTTCCTTGTAGGGTTCGAGCTCGAGTTCCTCATCGTACAGTTCCATATTGCGGCTGGCGGCGAGGATCGCGGCCGGACCGTTGCGCGTGCCGTGCTCATAGGTAGTTGTGCGCTCGAGTGGGACAGGAAATATTACGGCACGCGAGGTTTCATACTGCGAATGTTCTTCGGGAAGGCCACCGAAATTCTCGGGCGGCATCGGAGTGTATCGAGTCATCGTGGGTGTAGGCTCACTGGAATAATTCGAAATACCTCTTTCGCCGGCGACCTCATTTGTACTATCAATGATGCGCGCACGGCCACATTTTCGTGCTCCCGGATTGACCAGGCTCGACTACATTACCTGCGAGGACGCTGAATGGCAAAGAAAAAGGGCGCGACGGGAAGAATCCTGCACAATCCGATCGCCGACCACCTCACCCCGATTTATCCGCTGGATCTTTCCCGCATCCAGACGATTGATGATCTGGTGCGTGCCATGGGACAGACTGCCTTCACGGCGCGGCAGATTGGCGATGCCGCGGACGTGCTGGAAGCGATGGCGCGCGACAGAAACTGCTTCGCGGTGATGACGCTATCCGGCGCACTGACGGTCGGGAAAATGGGACTGGTGTTTTGCGATCTGGTGGAATCTGGAGTCATCAAGGCGATCGTTTCCACCGGCGCGCTGATGGCGCACGGACTGGTGGAGGCGACCGGGCGCTCGCATTTCCGGTACAACGAAAAAATGGACGACCGCGAACTCTTCATCGCAGGCTACAACCGCGTGTACGATTCGCTGGAACCGGAAGTGAACCTAGATCACGTGGAAGAAGTGATGCAACACATTCTTGAGCGCTGGAATGCTGATGATGTCGTCTGCAGTTGGAAGATGAACCGGCGCATCGGTGAATACCTGGTGCGGAATTCCAAAGGGCGGGGAATTCTGAAATCGTGCTACCAGCATAATGTGCCGGTGTTTGTTCCTGCGTTCACGGATTCCGAGTTGGGCATTGATTTCGCTCTGCACAATCGCTTGCGCAAAAAGGCAGGAAAGCAGGTGCTGCGTTTTGATCCTTATGAAGACTTCGAGCACTACGCAGCCACGATGCTGGCGACCAAGCGCATGGGAATTTTCACCATCGGCGGAGGAGTGCCGCGCAACTGGGCACAGCAATTCGGCGTGTATGCCGAGCTGCTGGCGCGGCGCGGGTACGAAAAACTTCCGTTGAAGCGGTACAACTACGGCGTGCGCATCTGTCCTGAGCCGGTGAATTGGGGTGGGCTGTCGGGCAGCACTTACACCGAAGCAGTATCGTGGGGGAAATTTGTGCCACCGGAGGAAGGAGGGAAGTTTGCGGAAGTGCTGGACGATGCCACGGTGGCGCTGCCGTTGATTGTTGGCGCGGTGCTTGATCGGATTGGTTATCTCAAGAAAGTGAAGAGCCGATAGAGACTTACCGGTGTTAGTTCGTTTGAGTGCAGTGTTGCCGCGAGGAACTTTGTGATTTGGAAATTAGGAATCAATCGTCCTCGCCGAGGAGGATGGCAGCGGCTAGGACGGTGGTCCACAATCCGCGCTTGTCGCCGACGGCTGATTGGGTAATGTTCATGGTGCGAACGATCTTGTTCGAGATACGGTAGACCTCTTTTTTCTCGTCCCACGACAAATCCGGATCGAATTCCACGTTGAGAGTGGTTGCCAGCATTTCCGCAGCAAGCTCTTCGGTGTATTCGCCTGCAATTTCCTCGCTCTCGCCGAAGGAATGATGCTCGGACAAATATCCAAACATGGATTTGTCCCCGGGAAGAGCAAGTCCGACGCCGGCCGCAATCAGGCGATGGGGTTCACGCGTCTGATTTTCGCTGATAACAGTGAAGGCCACCTGGCCCGGCTTCAAATGCTTCAGTCCCTCGCTGCGCGAAATTAATTTGCAATACGGAGGGAAGATGGAAGAAACGCGAACGATGTTACACGCCGCGATTCCCGCGTTGCGCAGGGCGAGCTCAAAGCTCGAAAGGCGCTCGCGGTGTTTTCCGACTCCCTTGGTAAGAAAGATATTTTTCGCGACGAACGACATGGGCCTTGCCGAACTGCAGTGCCTCCAGAAAATCGAGTCGAAAAACTTTGCGTGCGAAATTTAACAAGCACCCGAAGCAGAGTCAATGATTATTCAGATGCGAAGTGTTACTGCCATGTGACAGCGCCTTCCAACTTTCGGGCAACCGGTGGCGGGAAGACGTGAAATTCTTCGCGATCGGCGCTGAGGCACACGGGTAGTGCCAGGCACGATCTGATTTGAAGGAGCGGCGAGAAGTTATGCGGAAGTGCCGAGGACGATGCAGTGAGCGAGCGCGTCAGCGATCGTTTTCAGCTCGCGCAATTCATTGTGCGTGAAATCAGGGCCTGCTTCCGCGGCGGTCCTGCCCTTGCGCGACACCTGAATCACGCCGATCACTTTTTTTTCCAGGGTCATCGGAGCGCTCATGATTTTCTGTATGGGGTCGCCGCGGTCCTCTTCGACAAGCGGCACGGCCTCAAAGACGGAAGAATGCGGGACCACCGAAAAGTGGTTAATGATTTCCGGGCGCTTTTCACGAACGGTGCGTGCGGCGAGCGAATTGGTGCTGGTGAGAGGGATGCGACCTACTTCTTTCAGCTTTTCCGGAACCACAAAATATAGGAAGCGCTCATCCGGGGTCATCGCAAAAATCGCCACTTCGTGCGGTTGCAGCGCAAAATTCTTGCTGACCAGATCTACGGCGCGGTTGAAGCCTACAAAATCTCCCGCCGTGTTTTTGCGGACCAATTCGGCCGCCCATTTTTTCAACTCGCCGACGTACTCGCTGGGCATCTGCCCGGCCTCCAAATAACCTCGCTTTTCATGGTACATAATCCCTGCTTCTTATCAGCCGATTTGAGGGGTACGTGCGTCCAATCAGTCAGCGCGTCTCCCCACTTGAGCGACACGCCCCGCACAGTGTGAATTGCGGCACTTGCTCGGGTCACCTTGCAAACTTTTGCGCCGATGCCTATACTATTTTTCTGATATTGGTGTAGGAATTCACTTCGGAGCGTGCATGCCGTCCGCAGCGGCTGATTCCAGAACGGGTTACCTGCTCGACAAGTTGCAGTCCCTCAGCGGAATCATTCCCATTGGCGCATATCTGGTGGATCATCTGTGGTCCAACAGTTACGCACTGGTGAGCGTTGATAAGTACAATCAAGTCTCCCGCGACCTTCAGACCGTTCCGTGGCGCATTCTGGTGGAAATCGGAGTGCTGTGGCTGCCTATTCTATTCCACGGAATTTATGGAATGTACATCTGGTGGAGAGGGAAGTCGAATGCGCTCGCCCACCCATGGATGGCGAACTGGCTTTATCTGTTGCAGCGCTGGTCGGGGATGATTGCGTTTGTGTTCATCGGCTGGCACGTGTACACCGAGCGATTTCTGGGCCACGGCATGACAACCTACGCGGATATTGCGCACGCGATGGCGAATCCCCTGTATTTGACTTTCTACATTGTTGGCGTCACGGCGTCGTCATTCCATTTGGGCAACGGGCTGTGGAATTTCGCGTGCAAGTGGGGAATAGCGGTGACGACACGAGCGCAGCATGCCGCTGCATATTTCGGCGCGCTCGTCGGGACGGTGTTGGCGATTGCGGGAGTGGCCATCGCTCTCGGACTGCATTACGCCTGGTTCCCCCTGGGGACATACGTGCAATGAGAAAGTGCGAATGAGAAATCCGAAAATCATTATCGTGGGTGGAGGACTGGCCGGCCTGATGGCCGCGATCCGTGTGGCCGAGTTGGGGGTGCCGGTGGATTTGTTCTCCATCGTTCCTGTAAAGCGCTCGCATTCAGTGTGCGCGCAGGGCGGCATCAACGCAGCGAAAAATCTGAAAGGCGAAGGTGATTCCACCTGGAAGCATTTCGACGACACCGTTTACGGTGGCGACTTCCTGGCCAATCAGCCGCTGGTGAAGGGCATGTGTGAGACCGCTCCAGCGATTATTGATTTGCTCGATCGCATGGGAGTGACGTTCAATCGCACGCCCGAAGGGCTGCTCGATTTCCGCCGTTTCGGCGGGACACTCTACCATCGCACGGCTTTTGCCGGAGCGACCACCGGGCAGCAATTGCTTTACGCGTTGGACGAGCAGGTTCGCCGCTTCGAATCCGAGCACAAGATTCAGAAATTCGAGGGCTGGACCTTCCTTTCATCGGTGATTGACGACGGCGGAGTTTCCCGCGGCATCTGCGCAATGAATTTGAGGACCATGGAAATCAGCACATTCCCCTGCGACGCGGCAATTTTCTGTACCGGCGGCATTGGGGCGGTGTTTGGGCGGTCGACAAATTCCGTCGTGTGCACTGGCTCTGCCCAGTCCGCCCTTTTTCAACAGGGCGTTTATTACGCCAACGGCGAATTCATTCAAGTGCACCCGACAGCAATTCCTGGAGAAGACAAGTGCCGGCTCATGAGCGAATCGGCGCGCGGCGAGGGCGGCCGCGTGTGGGTGCCAAAGAAGGCTGGCGACTCGCGCTCGGGAAAGCAGATTCCCGAGAACGACCGATTTTATTTTCTTGAGGAGTGGTATCCGAAATACGGCAATCTGGTCCCCCGCGACGTGGCTACACGCGCGATTCATAAAGTCGTTTATGAGATGAAGCTCGGACTTCCGGGCGAGCCGGCAGTGTATTTGGACGTGACGAACATCCCGCGTGAAGTGCTGGACCGCAAGCTCGAAGGCATACTGGAGATTTACCAGAAATTTCTAGGAGTGGACCCACGCGAAGAACCCATGAAAGTCTTCCCCGCGATGCACTACACCATGGGCGGCTTGTGGGTAGACAACGAGAATCAGGGTACAAATGTTCCTGGAATCTACGCTGCCGGTGAATGCGATTACCAGTATCACGGCGCGAATCGACTGGGCGCAAACTCGCTGGTTTCTTGCATTTACGGGGGCATGATTGCCGGCCCGGCGTCGGTGCGTTATGCACGTAACCTCGAGCAGGGTTGCGAGGGCGCACCGGCCAGCGTCTTCGAGCGCGAACGCGTCCGGCAGCAGGACATTACCGATGCGCTCTTGAACCAGCACAAGGGGACGGAAAATCCGCTCACCATCTGGCGCGAGTTGGGGGACGTGATGACCGAGAATGTGACTGTCATTCGCTACAATGTGGCGCTGAAGAAAACTCTCGGCAAAATCGACGAGTTGAGCGACCGCTTCACGAAAATTAATTTGCAGGACCGTACGCAGTGGGCGAATCAGACACTGAATTTTGTGCGCGAGCTTGGCAATATGCTGGTGCTTGCGCGCGTGATCACCATGGGCGCGCTCGAGCGCAACGAAACGCGCGGGGCGCACTACAAGCCCGAGTTTCCAGATCGTGACGACAAGAACTGGCTGAAGACCACCAAGGCCAGCTACAACGGCGGTAAGATCAAGCTAGAGTATGAAGCCGTGGATATTTCGCTGATCCCTCCCCGCGAAAGAAAGTACACCGCGGAGAAGTGAATCTGTAGCGCCGGCAACTTGCCGGCTCTTTGCTTAGAGAGTTTGTGGGATGAAGGATTATGGCTGAGAAAACATTCATCGTTCGAATCAAGCGGCAGCAGCGGCCGGACGAAGCGATCCACTGGGAAGAGTACGAGTTGCGCTGGCGCCCGCACATGAACGTCATCATCTGCCTGCGGGATATCGCGGAAAAGCCGTACACACGAGAAGGCCGCGAATCCACCCCGGTGAGCTACGACGCGAATTGCCTGGAGGAAGTCTGCGGCGCGTGCGCGATGCTCATCAATGGGTATCCGCGCCAGGCTTGCTCGGCCCTGGTGGATGACCTCGAAAAGCCGATTCGCCTGGAACCGCTCACAAAATTCCCGTTGGTGCGGGACCTGTTGGTGGATCGGTCGCACATGTTTGATAGCCTGATGCGCACGAAGTGCTGGATACCGATTGACGGCACGTATGCGCTCGGCGAAGGGCCGCGGATTTCTCCGGCGGTGCAGGAAGTGGCCTACCCACTTTCGCGCTGTATCACTTGCGGCAATTGCCTGGAAATCTGCCCGAAAGTAAACGAACACACACAATTCGTAGGCGCGGCCATCATCAGCCAAGTACGCCTGTTCAATATGCATCCTACTGGGGCGATGCATGCTGCTGGCCGCTTGGAAGCTCTCATGGGCCCGGGTGGGATTGAAGACTGCGACAACGCGCAGAATTGTGTAAACGTTTGCCCGAAGGGAATCCCGCTGACTGACTCCATCGCCGCGGTGAATGGCCAGGTTCTGGTGCATGCCTTGAAGTCCTGGTTCCGGGGCCAGGATTGACGGAGGGCATCGCTTGGGTCGTTTAGGACTGTTCGCGATCTGCATGCTGCTCGGGGGTATTCTTTCTTTGCTCACCGTGAAATCAGCGGACGACATTTCGGCGAAGGCACGCGCGCTGCATTTCGGCTCGATTGTGGTGGATACGCACGACGACACCACGCAGCGGCTGCTCGATCCGAAATTCGATCTTGGCTTGCGCCACTCCGATGGGAACGTGGATATCCCGCGAATGCGCGAAGGCGGGCTCGACGCAATTTTCTTTTCGATTTGGATTCCCGGGACTCATACCGGGGCTGAGGCAGTGAGGCAGGCTCTCGAGCAGATTAGCGCCGTGCGCCGCCAATTGGCTGATCACCCGAAGGATTTAGTACTTGCGACGACGGCTGCCGACGTGCGCGACGCGTTCGCGGCGCACAAGATTGCTGCGCTGATGGGCCTCGAGGGCGGGCATATGATCAACAACGACCTCGGTGTGCTGCGGAATTTCTATTCACTCGGGGTGCGCTACATGACGCTCACCCACAGCGTCAACGTGGCCTGGGCCGATTCGTCCACGGACAAGCCTACGCACAATGGGCTCACGGATTTCGGCAAACAGGTGGTGCGCGAGATGAACCGGCTAGGGATGATGGTGGACATCTCGCATGTGGCGGATAAGACTTTTTACGACGCCCTGGCAACTAGCGAGGCTCCTCTGATTGCGTCCCACTCATCCTGCCGCGCTCTCTGCGACGCGCCGCGCAATATGACCGACCAGATGATCAAGGATTTGGCGCGAGAGGGTGGCGTGATTCAAATCAACTATCACATCGGATTCTTGAGTCAGGAATTTCGGGATGCCGAGAAGGCAAATCCGCAACTGGAGAAAGATATAGATGCCGAGCTCAAGAATCGTTGCGGTGCGGTAGAAGCGTGCCAGTTGCTTGAGAAGGAGAAAATCTTGAGGAGGTTGGTGCTGCAGGGCAAGCTCCCACGGGTGAATTGGACACTGATCATTGACCATATTGACCATGCTGTTAAGATAGCGGGCGCGGATCACGTGGGCCTGGGATCGGATTTTGACGGCGCGAACATGCCCTATGGCATGGACGATGCGTCGCACATTCCGCAAATTACGAACGCACTGCTCGAGAAGGGTTATTCCGAAAGCGATATCCGAAAAATTCTAGGTGGTAATACATTGCGTGTGATGATGCAGGTGGAAGCCGCCGCCAAACGACTGGGAGGACATCCTTGAGACGATTCACGCTCTGGCTTTGCCTTTTTATTTTTATTCCGCTGGTCCCGAGTGGACTCCCGGGACAAACACCAACTGCAACTTCAAAGACTGCTCCAGCAGCTCAAGCGAAACCGGCAGGCGCAAAGAGCGGCGCGAGCTTGTTGCATCCGGACAGTTTGAAAGCGAAGGCGCCAGATGAATTCGAAGTGAAATTTGTGACCACCAAAGGCGATTTCCATCTACAAGTGACTCGGGCATGGGCGCCGCAGGGGGCCGATCGCTTCTATAATCTTGTGAAGAACCACTTTTATGACGGCGCAAGTTTCTTCCGCGTGGTGCCCACGTTTGTGGTCCAGTTCGGCTTGACCGGCAATCCAGCCGTGAACAAGGCTTGGACGGACGCGAACATCAAGGACGATCCAGTCGCGCAGAGTAACGTCGCCGGTACCATTACTTTTGCGATGGCCGGCCCTAACACACGAACAACACAGGTGTTCATCAACCTTGGTAACAATGCCCGCTTGGATGCCAGCGGCTTCGCGCCTTTCGGAAAAGTGACCGACGGCATGGACGTAGTGAGCCAGTTCTACGGCGGGTACGGCGACGCGACCACCAGCCATCAAGGCGAAATAACCAATGAGGGGAAGGCCTACCTCGACAAGAACTTTCCGAAACTCGATAGCATCAAGACCGCGACCATCATCTCACCCGCAGCGGCGCCCAAGGCCGCCGCTGCGAAGGGTACGGCTCCTGCGGCCAAGAGCACTCCTCCGGCTGCTGGCGATAAGCCAAAGCCGTAGTCAGGAAATTTCAAATGCCCGCAAGCTCGCCTTTGTTGAATCCTTCGGCGCTCACTGCGAAGGCGCCTGATGTCTATGAAGTGAAATTTGAGACGACCAAAGGAGACTTCGTCATACAGGTGACACGCGCCTGGGCGCCTTTGGGTGCGGATCGTTTCTACAATCTCGCCGCCAACAAATTCTTCGACGACGCGAGTTTCTTCCGTGTTCTCTCGGGCTTCGTGGTGCAGTTTGGATTGCACGCCGACCCGCAAGTGTCGAATGTGTGGCGATCCGCCAGCCTGAAAGATGATCCCGTGACGCAGAGCAATCGCCCGGGCTATATCACGTTTGCCACTGCCGGCCCGAATACGCGCACGACGCAGGTGTTCGTCAACTTGGGCAACAATGCACAGCTCGATTCCATGGGGTTCGCGCCATTCGGACTGGTGACGCAAGGAATGGACGTGGTGAAGCAACTATACAGCGGGTACGGGGAGGGCGCGCCGAGCGGACGAGGGCCTGACCAGGGCGCAGTCTCGTCGCAAGGGAAGCCCTACCTCGACAAGAATTATCCGAAGCTGGATAGCATTAAGACGGCAACCATTATTTCTCCGACGGCAGCGGCTGACTCCGGCGCGGGCACGAAGGGCTAGGGTTGGGCTAGACTGGCAGATGGAAGCGTGGACTCCTGTTCGATCGAGCACTTCCGGTCGGCACGTTGTAAGTCATCGAATTCTCCGAGCAGAGCTCATGCAACAAACCCCTCGAGTCACTCATCGTATCTCCCAAGGCGCATGAGTGAAGCCACGTTGGGCAACGTCGTCGAGCACGCGCTCGACCGCGTGCGGTCGACCGGAGTCGCTGTTGGCGGTTTTTCCTTCCTCGCAGGACTGGCAGCCACAAGAATCCTGCTTCAGACACTCGGCATCTCTCATTACGGCTTTTTTCGCGACGAACTCTACTACATTGCATGCAGCCACCACCTCGCGCTTGGTTACATTGACCAACCACCTTTGATCGCTCTGGCCGCCTGGTGCGCTCGGCATCTGTTCGGAGATTCGTTGGTGGGATATCGGATCCTTCCTGTATTGGCAGGAGGCGCGACAGTCTTCGGAGCGGGGTTGCTGGCACGCGAGCTTGGCGGGGGGCGTCTTTCACAATTTGTGGCCTGCCTGGCGATCCTGTTCGCACCGTTATCACTCGCGTTTGATAGCTTCCTGTCGATGAACGCGTTTGAACCGATTTTCTGGGTGTCGTGTGCCTGTCTTGCAGTCCGGATGGTGAATGGCGGTTCGGCCAAGCTGTGGCTGTTGCTTGGCGCCGTGGCTGGGGGGGGCCTGGAAAACAAGCACACCATCCTGGTGTTTCTATTTGCAATGATCGGTGGGTTCGCCTTGTCGGGGAGGTTGCGGCCGGTTCGTTTGCGTCTCTTCTGTTCGCGGTGGATTTGGTTAGGCGCGCTGCTCGCGCTCTCTCTATTCCTGCCCAACTTGATTTGGGAGGCTCTGCACGGCTGGCCTCAACTCGAAGTAGTGCGCAACGCACAGGAGCTGAAAAATGTCCCGCTATCGCCACTGCGTTTTCTTGGCGAGCAGGTTCTCTTCATGCAACCGATCACACTTCCTATCTGGCTGGGAGGATTATGGTGGTATCTGTTCGCGGCAGAAGGCGAGCGATATCGGTTTCTCGGCTGGAGCTATATTCTCGTCGTGGGAATCTTTATCTTCCTACACGGAAAGTCTTACTATGCTGCTCCGATTTATCCGGTGCTGGCTGCCGCGGGTGGCATGGCCTTCGAGGGGTTCACCGCAAGTGCCGATCGGCGCTGGCTGCGGCTCAGCTATCCGGTCCTGCTGATTCTGGGCGGGGTCGCCACCTTGCCATTTGGTGTGCCGCTGCTGCCGGTAGCTACATTTATGCGGTACTCGCAGGTACTGCCCTATGCGCGTGAGGTGAAGACTGAGCGTGACTCGACGGCGGCTTTGCCGCAGATCTATGCCGACATGATCGGATGGGACAGCATGGCGGGAACGATTGCGGCCGTATATCACAAACTGCCGGCTGATGAGCAGGCGAACTGCGCGATCTTGGCGGGAAATTATGGAGAGGCGGGCGCGATTGATTTCTATGGGCAGAAGCTCGGATTGCCACAAGCGATCGGCGGGCACAACAATTATTTTGCCTGGGGGCCGCGCGGATATTCCGGTGAGTGCGTGATTCTATTTGGCGAGCGCGCTGAGGTGAACAAGACCTTGTTCGGCGAGGCGGAGCTAGTCGGGACGATTTCAAATGCGCTGGCGATGCCGAGCGAGCAGGACGTGCCAGTTTATTTGTGCCGGAGGCCGCGGGCGCCGCTAAGCGAACTGTGGCCGCGATTCAAAATGATCATCTGATTACGCGGTGCTGTCTCACTCCGTCGATGCACCCTTATTCGCTATTTCCCCGCAGGGGCGCACGTTTTGGGTTCCTGGCAGCTTGCTCGAGGCTTGCGACATCCAGACCTGAATCTCGCAAGGTCTGGCCGATCGAGGAGCCTTCATTATTGGCAATTGCCAGCAGGACACACTCGCTGGTCAGGATGGGAAGCAAGCGTCCTTCGTAGCTGTCGTGATGCGGCGCAATGTCTTCCGCCTTGCGTAAAATCGAATTGAGATCGCGGGATGCTAGGGGCGCCTTTCCATCCGTTTTCGCAACGTTTGAGGAACCCAACGGGCGATTCGAAGTCCGGCCGTCTTCCTCGCGGCGTTCGCGGTCGTAAAATTCGATCCACTGGTGCCAGCGCTGCGGACTGATCTGGCAGATGCGTTGCAGGAATCCTTCGATCTCCTCCTGCTGCTGCCAAAATTTGGAGAGGCGTTCCCACTCATAGATGTACATGCCGGCGAGATAATCAACCACTTCAACAACGGCGGAAGCGCGACTGGCTGCGAGCATGCGTGCGAGGCTTTCTGCACGCGCCAGATTTTTCGTGAGGCGGTGAGTGACTTCCGCATCGCTCCCGCTGATGGATTGCCCGGACTGGGAGGGCTGGGGAAGCGCTCCGGATAACCTGCGCCCGAATAGTTTCATGGCCCCTGGATGACTCCCAAGAGATTTTAACAAAGGGGCAGGGTTGCTAATGTATTTTGACGACTTAGTGAACGGATTGGTCACGTCCCTCAGGCTCAACCGCCGCGAAGTTGTTGTATCCTTGTTGGCCGCGCCGGAGTCATGTTTGCTTGCGGACGAGAGAGGAACGGGGACTTGGAGAATCCATTGCTGGGAGCGTGGCGGTTGAGATCCATCGGGGGTAGCGTGCCGAAGAGAGCGATCTTTTCGATGGGCCTGAAGCCGCAAGGAATTTTGATCTACACGGCCGCCGGATATATGGCTGCGGAAATCATGCGCGACCCGCGGCCGGCATTTCCGAAGGGCTATGAAAATGCATCGGCGGAGGAAATTAAGGATGCCTTTGAAGGCTACTATGCTTACTTCGGAACGTATCATGTGAATGCCTCTGAAAAAACTGTAACGCATCATCTGCAGGGGAGTTTGCGGCCGGCGGAGATCGGAAGGGACTACGTGCGCGTGTACGACCTTTGCGGCGATCAGCTTACTTTGAATCCTGTGCGTGAGGGGAGGAAGCTTCAGGTGCGGCTTACTTGGGAGCGGGCGAAGTAGGTTCGTTGCGGGATCTCACCCCCCCGCGATTCACGCCGAAAAGCCACTCACCGCAGAAACACGGAAAGCGCGGAAAACTGCAGGGAAATTCAGAGTCAAGAGCCTTCGGTCAGGCCCGACAAAAGCGGTCGGAACGAGATCCGAGCTACAGAACTAAGATCGAGCTCTAGAGGCCTAGCACGGTCACTAGCTCGCGGACCGAAGCGGATGACTTGTCGAGCGCGACTTTCTCATCCGGCGTCAATCTGATTTCGATGATTTGCTCGATGCCGCGGGCGCCCAGTTTTACGGGGACGCCTACGAATAGGCCGCTGATTCCGTATTCTCCTTCCAGATAAGCCGCGCAGGGCAGGATCTTCTTCTTATCTTTCAGGATTGCTTCCACCATTTCCATGACCGCGGCTGAGGGAGCGTAATAGGCCGAGCCGGTCTTGAGCAGGTTAACGATTTCAGCGCCGCCTTTGCGTGTGCGCGCGACGATGGCTTCGATTTTCTCTTTGGGCATCAGATCGGGAAGAGGAATTCCCGCGACAGTGGAGTAGCGCGCGAGCGGCACCATGTCGTCGCCATGGCCCCCGAGGACAAAGGAGTGAACGTTTTCGACCGACACGCCCAGCTCTGCCGCAACGAAGGTACTCATGCGCGCTGAGTCAAGGACGCCAGCCATGCCGATGACGCGATTCTTCGAGAAGCCGCTGATTTTGAACGCGGCGTGGGCCATCGCGTCGAGGGGGTTGGTTACAATGATTAGGATCGCGCCCGGCGAAAGTTTTACGATTGCGTCCACCACGCCTTTCACTACGTCGTAGTTTGCTTTTAGGAGATCGTCGCGGCTCATGCCCGGCTTGCGCGGGAATCCGGCGGTAATCACAACTATGTCGCTGTTCGCCGTTTCACGATAGTCGCCGGTGGCGGTGGAGATTCCGGCCGCATGCGCGTCGGTGCCGAGAATAGGCGCGGATTCTGCCATGTCCAGCGCTTTGCCGGCGGGGACGCCGTCGAGGATGTCGGTGAGAACTATGTCGGCGAGGCCGGCGTCGTGGATGCGCTGTGCTGTGGTCGAGCCAACGAAGCCGCCGCCAACTACAGTTACTTTTTTCCGCATTCGACTTTCCCCCTTAGACAGCTTGTGCTGCTACTGTTCGTGCAGGCGGCCTCAATCGCTGAAGCCCTCGGAGTATTGCCAACCGATGGCAGCGCTAAAGCCGTGCACTGACAAAATCCTCGAAGTGCTACCGGGTTGCTACGCCGACTGACTGCATATTGTCGATGATCGCGGACGCGAACTCGGAGGTTTTGAGTTTTATGGCGCCGGGCATCAGGCGCTCGAGATCGTAGGTGACTCGCTTTTGCTGAATGGTGCGCGCGATGCCATCTTCAATAAGCTTGGCGGCTTCCTTCCAGCTCATGAAATCAAGCATCATGGCCCCGGAGAGCATCACGGAACTGGGATTGATCACGTCTTTGTCAGCGTATTTCGGGGCGGTGCCGTGCGTGGCTTCGAAGATGCCGTAGCCGTCGCCGATGTTTGCGCCGGGAGCGATTCCCAAGCCGCCAATCTGCGCGGCGCATGCATCGGAGAGATAATCGCCGTTCAAATTGGGGGTGGCAAGCACCTGATATTCATCAGCGCGTGTGAGCACCTGCTGGAAGACGGAATCCGCGATGCGATCGTTGATAAGGATTTTCTTTTTCCACTGGCCGTTACCATGCGTCGAGTAGATGGTGTCGAGCGTTTGCTTCACTTCGGCGTACACGGCTTGTTTGATTCCTTCCGTGCCTTGTTCTAGGCCGGGCTCGACCATGGCGGCGTTTTGCTCGATCGGGAGGTTCGGGTTTTTGTCCTTGTTGTCGAGGATCCAGCTTTCGCGCTCGGTGACGGTCTGCTGGCGAAATTCCTCGGTGGCAAGTTCGTAGCCCCAATCGCGGAAAGCGCCTTCGGTGAACTTTTGAATGTTGCCTTTGTGCACCAGTGTGACGACCGCACGGCCTTTTTCGAGCGCGTGTTGAATGGCGCGGCGCACCAGGCGCTTGGTTCCGGTGGGAGACATCGGCTTAATGCCTACGCCAGAATCTTCGCGAATTTTCTTGCTGGTGCCTTTCAGCATGTCGTTGTTGAGGAAATCAATCAGCTTTTTCACTTCAGGGGTGCCGGAGCGCCATTCGATGCCGATGTACACATCCTCGGTGTTTTCGCGAAAGATCACCACGTTCATGCGTTCCGGATGGACTACCGGTGAGGGCACTCCTTGCAGGTAGCGCACGGGACGAACACAGGCGTAGAGATCGAGAACTTGCCGGAGTGTGACATTGAGCGAGCGGATGCCCCCGCCGACGGGAGTGGTGAGCGGGCCTTTGATGGAGACGCGGAAATCGCGGATGGCGTCCACCGTGTCTTTCGGCAGCCATTCCTTGAATTGATTGTAAGACTTCTCTCCGGCGAAAACTTCATACCAGAGGATTTTTCGCTTTCCGCCATAGGCTTTTTGGACAGCTGCGTCGAACACGCGCTGCGACGCTTTCCAGATGTCGCGGCCGGTGCCGTCGCCTTCGATGTAGGGAATGATGGGCTCGTCAGGGACAGTGAACACGCCGTCCGAGTATTGAATCCCCTTGCCGTTCGCCGGAACGACCACGCCATTGTAGGAAGACTTCATTTAGTCAGTTTCTCCCTGCGCAGCTTCGCCCCGTGCAGATTCTCCAATGCAAAGGCGCACTAGCAGACCGAAGACGATAGCATAAATTTCGCAGTCGCTGCACCGTTCTCCTAGCCTTGGGGACCGCCGCCTTCGGTCCGATCCTTGATTGTAGTGCTTTGCGGCGTCGGGTGGTCGGAAGTGCACAGCCTGCATGACAGTGCGGCATAAGCCCCAGCCGTTTGATGACATATCCCGGGAATATTTTGGCGCTGGAGTGTGTCTAGAGTAGTGCAAGGTAGGAAAATTGCAGCGCGTATCACACGGAGGGAATCGAGATGGGAGATTTCATCAAGGAGAACTTGAACGCCGATGGGGTGGACCGGCGCGGGTTTCTGAAATGCATGGCCTGGGCTGGGACGGGGACTCTTTGCCTGGTGCAGGGTGGCGTGTTGAAGTCGTTTGCCCTCAGCGAGATGGCCAAGATGGACGCCACGAAGCTGAAGGGCGATCTGGCTTTCGTCCAAATCAGCGACAGTCACGTCGGGTTCAACAAGCCGGCCAATCCGGACGTCATCGCCACGCTACAAGTGGCTATCGATAAGATTAATGCGCTCCCGGTGCGACCAGAATTTGTGCTACACACCGGCGATTTGAGCCACCTTTCGAAGGATACGGAATTCGACACGCTCGATCAGGCGCTTAAGAGCATCCGCACGGGCGCGATTCACTATGTTCCCGGCGAGCACGATGTACTCAACGACAACGGTGTGCAATATCGCGAGCGGTATGGCAAGGGCACCCAGGGCGACGGCTGGTACAGCTTTGACCAACGAGGCGTTCACTTCGTTGGCTTGGTGAATGTGATGAATCTCAAGTCGGGCGGGCTCGGGACCCTTGGTCGTGACCAGCTCGAGTGGCTCGAGGGTGACGTGAAGCATTTGAAGGCGAGCACTCCGATTGTTGTGTTCGCGCACATCCCACTGTGGTCGGTATACCCGGAATGGGGCTGGGGAACAGAGGACAGCGCCCAGGCGCTCGGGTATCTCAAGAAATTTGGATCGGTGAGCGTGCTGAACGGGCACATTCATCAGGTGATGCAGAAGGTGGAGGGTAACGTGACGTTTCACACGGCGATGTCCACCGCCTTTCCGCAGCCAGCGCCGGGGTCAGCGCCTTCGCCGGGACCGATGAAAGTGCCGGAGGAACGATTGCGGACGTTGCTCGGCGTCACGGACGTAAACTTCCAAGCCGGGAAGCACACGTTGGCGATTGTCGATTCGGCTTTGCAAGGATAGCTCAGGTGGTCAGGTAGGCTCGGTCCGACTGCTGTTGGATGCTCTTGAGGCGGAGCTTGCTCGGAAGCTAACAGACAGGATAGCCGGTGCCACAAAGGCCAAACGATGAGACCCCGCCGGCCTCGACCGAAGCGTTGGCGGGCATGCCGGATTGCGGTGATACGCAAGAAAAGGGAGATAGCAATGAGAAAAGCAGCGTGGAGAGCCGGGGCATTGAGCCTGGCATTGACAGGAGCACTGGGCTGGCAGGCCGCCAGCCGTGCGGGGCTCGGGACGGCGGACGGGAACAGAGTTGCTGCGCCCGCAGGACAACAGCAAGCAGCGGTTGCGGAGGTGAAGATTGATAACTTTTCGTTCATGCCGCAGGAGATCACGGTGGCGGCCGGGACAAAAGTCAACTGGGTGAATCGCGATGACATCCCGCACACGGTGGTGAGCACGGAAGAGAAGTTCAAATCGAAGGCACTGGACACGGATGACCAGTATTCGTTCACGTTCGATCAGGCCGGGACGTACCCCTACTTCTGCTCGATCCATCCGAAGATGACCGGAAAAATCATCGTCAAGTAGTTCAAAGATATCCATGAATTTGCTGACGCAAGGGGACGGGTGTCTTCAAAACTTGGGCAAGACAAAGGAAAGGAGGTAGGGAAAATGAACGACAAAGTGGTGAGCAAGTCGAAGTGGAATCTTGCGGTGGCCGCGGGAGCGCTGCTTGCTGTTGGGCTCGCGGTAGTGCCAGCGGCGTTTGCAGGACCGGGATCGAAGATTGCGACGGCCACATCCGTGAAGGTGGTGGCGCATCTTCAAGTGGCGACCGGTGATGCAACACACATGCAGGTCGTGAAGCGGGGCAGAAGGCAATACCTGTACGTCAAGGCTGCGGATCCATCGCAGGCTGTGGTGGTGGATGTTACCAAGGCCGGAGACCCCCGCTTGGTGGACGCTGCGAGACTCGCAGGCACGGATATGACGGCCGCATCGGCGGAGTCTGCCTCGAACGCTCCTGAAATTCTGAGACTCCTCAATACCAGTAACTGGTGGAATTCGAGCAATGGCCATCAATTTTCGAGCGCGGCCCGATTTGTCGCGGACGAGAGGCACGGGCTGATCTATGTGGTGGACGGCGAAGGGCTGTGGATCGTGAAGACGCATAATCCGGTGAAAGGTTGGGACGCCGATATTGATTCCAGCACTTATGGCGGATGAGCAGTCGAGGGCGCCAATGGAGTGAAGCGGGAGAGGCAGGCGAGCGATGAAAGGATTTCTCGGCACTTGGGCAGGGTTTGGGGCCGACCTGAATCTCCTGATACAGATGGCCATGGGCGTGGCATTGCTCGCAGGGACCTGGCTGGCACGCATAAAGCGCTATAAGGCGCACGGCGCGTGCCAGTCGACTGTTTTGATTCTGAATCTGTTTCTGATTGCATCGGTGATGTGGCCGGCGATGCATGAACGAGTGCTGCCAAAAATTCCGGGGAGGTTGAACAGGGCGCACTACGCTATCGCCACTGTCCATGGAGCCCTTGGGGTGCTGGCCGAGATATTCGGGTTGTACATCGCGCTGGTGGCGGGGACAGAGGTTGTGCCCCAGTGGTTGAGAATCCGACGCTGGAAGTTGTGGATGCGGATTGAAGTTGGGATCTGGTGGATCGCGCTGGCGGCGGGGATGGCCACATATTTTATTTGGTACGTCGCTCCGGCGCGACATTAAAACCCCTCGAAGTGAACTCATCGAAATGGGCCGCGCAATCCCCTGCCAACTATTACCGCGCCTGCCCCACCCCTTTTAGTTTTTCCTGTTCGCGCGGGGCATGTTTCACCGTAATCGCTGCGGGATCACACGGTGTAGAATGCGGCCCGGGAAATCCCCGGGGAAGGAAACATCAAAGATGAATATTCGATGCGTTTTGCTAGTGCCGGCGATGCTTTTGTGCGTGCCCTTGGGTCACGCGCAGCAGAAGTACGTCTACAAGACAAGCCTAGTGCAGGCTGCCCCGGGGAAATTGGTGGAGTTGGTTGATGTCTACAAGAGTGCGTGGGCGGCACAGGCGAAAGTGGCGGGAGAAGAGCCGCCTCTTTGGATGCGGCACAGCCAGGGAGACCGCTGGGATCTGCTGATCCTCTATCCGGCGGGGAATTACACAGACTATTACCGCGCGGAGCGCGTGGTGGCGCGGGAGAGGGCGCTTGAATCGTGGCGGGAGAAATTGCAACAGGATATTGCCTGGCAAGAGGACCTGTTTGCATATGGGCCGGCGATTGAGGAAGTCCGAAAAGCGTTCTCAGGCGCGGGATTCTTTCATGTGGAGATGTTTCAAGCGCTGCCGGGGCGCGAAGGGCAGCTCTATAAAGAACGCGAGATGGAGAACGCTTACGCACGAGCGGTAAGAGCGCCGGAGAATTTCATTTTTGTGCGGGACCAGGGAGCTTCGTGGACCCTGTTCACAATCGGGTGTTTCCGCGATTTGAAACACTACGCGGAAGCCGCCGATGTGTCGTCGGAGGAGAGGGAAGCGGCGGCGAAGGCGGCGGGGTTTGAATCCGCGAGTCAGATGGGGCCTTATTTGCGGGCATTTATCGCGCTGCACCGTGACACGCTGGCAGTGGCGGTGAAGTAAGCGACTGCTGTGCTGCTTACTTCGGGAATTTTAAGCGCGACACTTCTTCGTCGGAGTAGGCGGCGGGTTCGCCGAGGCTGCCTTTCGGGGGGAGGTTGCGGAGATAGATCACGATGGACCAGATTTCTTCCTCGCTCAGGATATCTTTTGAAGCGGGCATGCCGGAAGGGAAAATCCCATTTGAGATCACGGATTTCAATTGGCCGTCGGTGTATTTCTGTACCTGCGGGGAGCTTAACGACGGCACGGGTGGCGCGACTGTGTCAGCGAAGGGCACGCCAGTGTTTTGGCCGTCGAGTCCGTGACAAGTGAAGCAGTAGTGGGAGAAGGCGATCTGGCCCTCGCGGATGGTGTCTGAATTGGCAGGCAGCGGGTTGGTGGCCTTCTTGTTGCCGACCAGAACTTTACGTTTGAGCCAGGTCATCACGTTGGTTTCGGCTGGGCCGGGGGTGCGCGATTGGCAGCCGGCCGCGAAACAAGCTGCTGCTAGCGCGAGACTGCCAATCGTTGTTCGGCGCACTGTTTTCACTACTCCTCGACCACGATGGTCATCTTCATATTCTTATGGCCGAGGCCGCAAAAATGGTCGCAGATAGTGGGAAAAGTGCCTGATTTGTCGGGCGTGAAGGTTACCTCGGTGGTCTTGCCGGGGTCGATTTCCTCGTCCACTTTCAAGCCTCGGATGTAAAAGCCGTGCTTTACGTCCTGACTGGTGAGCTGCAGGGTTACCGGCACGCCTTTCTTCAGCGTGAGCTGGTTGGGCTCGAATGTGAATTTGTGGGCCGAGATCTGAATCACCTTGGGTTGTTCGGCGGGCCTTGCCAGCGGGGCGGTCGAGATGCTTATTGTCGCGGCGGCGCCCAGGAGCGCAATCATCAATGTGCTTTTGGTGGTCATGGCAATCTCCCTTTTTCACGCTGTTTAGTCTCGCTGGCAGGCCTAGGAGCGCCCGGCAAGAGTTTCCGGATGGGGTAGGTCGCTCCTGCCGGGCTTCGTGACACTCACGCGTGTTCGAATATAGGGACATAGTTTCGGGCAGTTTTATTCCCGGGTCGCGACTAACGTTTGCGGGAATAAATAAGCATGGATTCCAGTCTAGCGAATTGAGAATCTAGGGCGGTATGGCGGACGAGATGCCAGGATTGGGGAACGCCGGGCGGTTTGAGCAGATTGTACTGCCGCATCTCGATGCGGCTTATAACCTTGCGCGGTGGCTTGTGCGCAATCAGCAGGACGCGCAGGACATCGTGCAAGAGTCGTACCTTCGGGCTTTCAAGTTTTTCTCCGGTTTTCAGGGCGGGGACCCGCGGGCGTGGCTGCTGAAGATTGTGCGCAATACGAGCTACACGTTTCTCGAAAAGAACCGGCCAGCCAGCCTGGCTGAAGAATTTGACGAAAAGATCCACGCGACAGAAACCGGGGCGCCGGACGCGGAAACGGAGATGGTGCGCGGGGTCGAAAGCCAGATGTTGCAGGACGCGCTGGACGCGCTGCCCATCAATTTTCGGGAGATTTTAATTTTGCGGGAACTGGAAGGACTTTCCTACAAGGAGATCGCTGAAGTGGCTAATGTGCCCATGGGAACCGTGATGTCGAGCTTGGCGCGCGGGCGCGAACGGCTGCGCGAAATCGTGCTGCAGGCAAGAGTGAAGGAGGGTTCACGTGGCCTCTGACACCTACGCCCCGTTGCTACACGCCTATCTCGACAGCGAACTGGATCTGGTCCGCAGCCTCGAGTTTGAAGAACATCTGAAGAGCTGTCCCGATTGCGCGCAGGAGCTTTGGACCCAGCGAACGCTGCGACAAGGGCTGCGCAATGCGAATCTGTATCGCCGCGCGCCCGCAGGCCTGGAAGCGCGGATTCGTGCGGCGCTGCCGCAGGAGAATAAAGTGGTGGAGTTGCCGCGGCGGAATTCGTGGCAGTGGATGGCGGTTGCGGCTGCTATCGCAGTGGCTCTGGTGCTGACTTGGCGCATGCTGCCGTCGATCATGGGACGATCGGGGACGGACCTGCTGGCGCAAGAAGTGGTGTCGAGTCACATCCGTTCGTTGCAGCCGGGCCATCTGCTCGACGTGCAATCCACCGATCAGCACACCGTGAAACCGTGGTTTGATGGCAAAGTTGATTTTGCGCCGCCGGTGAAGGACTTAGCGGAAGACGGATTTCCTCTGATCGGCGGGCGCCTGGATTACATTGATCGTCGTCCTGCGGCGGCATTGGTGTATCAGCGGAACAAACATTTCATCAATGTTTACGTGTGGCCGGAAAGCGAAGCTCGGGACAATCCTGTGCGGATGGAAGCTTCCCAGGGCTACAACATCGCCTTTTGGGAGCACGAAGGGATGTATTTTTGCGCTGTGTCGGACTTGAACACCGGCGAGCTACAGCAATTTACACAGCTGCTCCAGAAATAGGGGGACGGCACAGCGAACCTCCGGCGGCACACACCGCCCATACGCAACGAGCCCAGAAAAACGCCCACGCAGACCTGAGACGAAATGCCCGCACAGCACGTGAAACCCTTGGTTCAACGTGGCCCACTCAACTCCGAATGTGTAACAAATTGAACCGCTAAACCGGGGGCTTCTCACGCAGCTACGCTCGTATCTCCTTTCTGGTGTGAGCCTTGCCTCTTGGAACTCGTCGTGCTCTTCTAAATCGAAAAGGGTGAAGTTTGGCGCTGGCTCCGGATGGGAAGTTTGCCGCGAGCTGCGTTTGGCATGAGGAGAAAAATGACTACACGTCAATGTCCGTACTGCGGAATGAACGTGACAGAAGGTCGGGCGGAGTGTCCGCATTGTCATGCAGCGCTACCGGAAATTCGAGTGACGCACCATCGGAATAGCCACGCGGACGCGCAGATTCGCAAGGGTCTTCTGTACGTACTGCTCGCGGCTGTGATCAGCTATTTTGCGGGCGGTTACAGCGCGATGGAGCTGCCCTACCCGATCCAACCGATTGTGACGAATTGTCTGTCGCCGATGCTTTTTCTTGGCGGCCTGGGATTGACGCTACATGGCTTCTACCTGCAGCGCAAAGCCTGGAGCCAGACGGTTCGGTACCGGTAACTACAGAGGTTGTTGCCATTCCCTTGCACCCCGTACCAGCCGACGCCCCCTAGAATATCTGCGATCTCGTTCAGCGTGAACCGCTCTGCAATCCATAACTTTGCCTAATTTGTCTCATCACTTCTTTTAATTGACGCTCCCAACTGCGGCGCGATACCCTACGCGGGAATGAACCGCTGTTTACCAACCTTCCTGAAGGAGATCCATGTCCAACGAGCTACGTAATTTTCTGGCCCTCTCATACGGGGAGCTTGAAGAGCTGAATCTGAAGGCAAAGGAGCAGCGCGAAAAGCGCGTTGCAGAACACAAGGTACAAGAGGAGCGCATCAAGTATCTGACGGATGAGAAACGAATCAAAGCGGTGACGGTGCTGTTCAGCGACCTCGAAGGCCGCTTGCACATGCTGGACTACGACAAGAAATTTCTGCTCAAGAGCTGGGATAACCTGACTTTTGACGGCTCTTCGATTCGCGGCTTCACGGCTCAGCGAGAAAGCGATTTGCGTCTGGCAATGGATTGGGGTTCGTTCTACTGGGCGCCGGCTGATGTGTTTGGCTCCGGAAAAGTTTTGGTTTTTGGTCACGTGATTGACAAGGACGGCTCGCCCTATGCTGCGGACATGCGCGGGGTCCTGAAGGGCTACGCCGACGGGCTTTACAAGAAAGCGGGCTACACGCTGAATGCCGCGAACGAGATTGAAGGGTTTCTGTTCAAGGGAGCGGATGCGGAGCGGCGCTACCACGAGACGCACCAGTTTGAATATGTGAACACCGGCGGCTACTATCATTCGCTGCCGGGCGATCCGCTGCGTACTTTCATTGACACCACAGCCGAAGTGCAGCGGGCGATGGGATTCCAGAACGAGAAGGATCACCCGGAAGTCGCGCCCTCGCAATTCGAAATCAACTACGGCTATGGCGAAGTGGTGTCGGCGGCGGATCGCATTCAGCTCTACAAGCTTGTGTGCCGCCAGGTGGCCACAAAGATGGGATTCACTGCGTGCTTTCTACCGAAGCCGGTGGTGGGTGTGAACGGGAACGGCATGCACACGAACGTATCGGTGAACGAGGGCGGGAAAAACATCTTTTGGGACGCGAAGGGCGAAGAAAAATTGAGCAAGGCGGGCTGGGCGTTCGTGGACCGCATCTTGACGCACGGAAATGATATATGCCTGATGTTGAATGCCAGTGTGAATGCCTACCGGCGACTGGATCCGCATTTCGAAGCGCCGAACCAGTTGAAGGCTTCGGCGGTGGATCGCGGTTCGATGATCCGCATCCCGATCGGCAATGAGAAGAGCATGCGCGTGGAAGTGCGTTCGGTGGCGCCGGACGCGAATCCTTATATGGTGATGTATGCGGTCTTCAAGTCCGGCCTGGAGGGTGATACGGCAAAAATCAAGAATCTGCGACAGGCCGAGCGATATTTGCCAGACAACATCTACACGGCGATCGAAGATTTCAGGAAGTCCGCATGGACCACAAAATTGCTGGGAGAGGATGTGAAAACACGTTACGCGGAATTGAAGCAGGCTTCCGCGGATCGATGTTCGCGCCAGCTCGGCACTTTCGTGAAGGCTCCCGAAGTGCAGTTCCACCACGAGGTTTACAACCAGTTCCTCTGGAATCTATTCTAGCCCCCAACTGGTAGCAGGCGAGGTATCCGGCAGGACCAAAACCCAGATGGCGAGCGTGTCCGTGTCCTCGCGAAATGCAGTTGGAGGAGGGATGCGTTTGAAGAAATGGCTGGTCTGGACGGCGAGTATCTTGCTGCTGGTTCTGGCGATTTTCTATTCGCGCTACGACTTGCGCGGTTACACAGTCCTCGCGCGCCTCAACAATCCGCAAGAATCCGGCCTTTTGGTGCGCTCAGAAACTCATCCTGTTACGACTACAAACGCTTGGATTCACTCGGCAGGCATTTCCGCCGCGGGACAATTGTACTTTCCGAAAGGAGTGTCTCATCCTCCGGGAATCGTTCTAGTCCATGGCATCCATCATCTTGCCATCAGTGACCCGCGGTTTCAGAATCTTGCGTGCGCATTGGCGGGCGTAGGATTCGCGGTCCTGGCCCCGAGAATTAGCGCGCTTGCGGATTACCACGTTGATGGGGCCTCGATCGAAACAATCGGCGAATCAGCACGCTGGCTAGAGCAGCGTTTGGGGACCGGCCCAGTGACCTTGATGGGCATCAGTTTTGGCGGCGGGCTCGCGATGATGGCCGCGGCCGAGCCGCAGTACGCGTCGAATGTGCGGGCGGTCGTGGCGATTGGGGCCTATGAAGATTTGGCGCGCGTGTCACGATTTCTGGCGACGAGCGAAGAAGTATTTCCAGACGGGAGGGTTGTGCCCATGGCCGCGCATGATTATGGTGCTGCCGTTTTTATCTATGATCATTTGGAGCAGTTCTTTTCGGCTTGCGATATCCCGATGGCTCGCGAAGCGCTTCGATATTTCTTGTGGGAGCAGCCTGATCAGGCGCGTCTGCTGCTGCCACGGCTAAGTTCAGCGGGGCGAGGAACAATGGAGATCCTGCTGGCGCGGGAAATTGAGCGCTTGCGGCCGCAGCTTCTTGCGGCGATTGGCGCGGATGAGAAAGAGCTGGCAGCCGTCTCGCCGCACGGGAAGGTCGCTGGTCTCCGGGTGCCTGTGTTCCTTCTGCACGGATCAGGCGACAACGTGATTCCGCCGGCGGAGAGCCTGTGGCTTGCTAGAGAGGTGGCGCGCGGAGAAGTTAGTGCGCTACTGATTACACCAGCGTTTTCTCATGTGGATTTGAAGGGAGTCCTTTCCCGATGGGACAAACTGCGCCTGGTTCACTTCATGGGCCAGGTCTTGCGCGCTGCCAACTAGTATTGAAATCTCTGCCGCGCGGATGCGACGGGCGCACCCGCGCGGCAAATCCGTACGGCAAGTCCTAGTCAGAACTACTTGAGCGTGAGTGTGGCCATCGCCAGGATATCCCGGTGAGCCGTGCTGTCGGTTGTGCTTGCAAATGCCATGGGACCTAGGGGCGTTGCCTTTCCTGCGGCTTCGAGGGCGGCGTAGAATTTGTCGAGTCCGTCCGCCCCATTGGTGACCACTACGATATCGACTTCCGCCGGATCACCCGTGTGGATGGCCTCGTGGTCAACCGCGTAGAAGTGGATCACACCGTCGGCCAGCATTTTTTCGAGCGTCGGTACAATGTAGGCCTTGATAGCCTTCTCAAGAGAATCTCCCTCGCCCGGTTTCGCCTTGTACACGCCTACGCGTAGGAAAGTGTTTTCGTAAGTCCCCGGGTGGGAATTGTACGTCCGGCTCGAGACGATGTAATCCCAGTGCCTTGCGCCGGACAAAACCTTGCCTTCGTCGCCCGAGGACGCCTGCGCCATCAGCGCCGAAAGGGCTTTCATCAGATTCGCCATTGAGGTTGCCGACCACCAATCGCCGTGCGTTGGCGTACCTTCCTGGTGAACGAGATTCTTGAACGTCCCATAGCCGACGATCGTTCCATCGGCGACCAATTTGTCGAATAATTGCTTTCCGGCCGCCCCGGCCTTTTCGTAGGCTGCCCAATCTGCGCGTGTCACGGCCCATTGGGAGACGTAGGTGTAGATAACCGGCTTTTCCTTGTCGCCGCCCATCTGTGCCCGGACGGGGCTAGCAGAAATTATTGCGACAGCAGCGAGAGCAAGTGCGAGCACAAATTTCGAGAAACCTCTAGGCATGGTGAATCCTCCTCGGTTGCGTGCCTCCGCCTGGAGCGGAGTGATTGGTAGTGGATAGTCGGTTTTATGATTTTTTCGGAACGGAACGACCAGGAATCGAACCGGACGGGACAATACTCTGCAACTGCGACTGTGTCAAGGCATTGCGAGGTATCAGCTGAGAATTTGCCCGCATTGTGCAAGTTTGCTAGAGTGGAACGACGATGCCATCTATCATCCAGGAAGTCGGCGAAACCTTTCTCGCGCTTTATAAGGGGTTCCGGGTCACATTCCTCACCATGTTCCGCAAAGCGACGACAGAGGCGTACCCGAACGTTGCAGCCAGCGTCCAACCGCGCTATCGAGGGATTCACGTGCTACAGCGCGACGAGGAAGGATATGAAAAATGTGTAGGCTGCTTCCTGTGCGCGGCGGCTTGTCCTGCGAATTGCATATACATCGAAGCCGCGGAAAACACGACCGACAATCGCATCTCTGCCGGAGACCGCTACGCGAAGGTCTACAACATCGATTATTCGCGCTGTATTTTCTGCGGCTACTGCGTGGAAGCTTGCCCCACGGACGCGATCACACACGGCCACAATCTCGAGCTCGCGCCTTACGACATCAACGCGCTCATTTACCGCAAAGAGCAGCTGCTCGAACCCTGGCCACGACCGCGCTCTGCTGCTTCCTGAACTTCAGCCTGAGTCTGCTCCGAAAGAAATTGGCTCGGGAGCGGTGTGGTTTTGGAGGCTTTTAGTTGAGTGCGGGAGTCTTAGACGAAAACACTAGTATGGCATCGTGCCGTACTTGGCTTCGAATTCGGCGAGAGGGATCATGTCAATTGCGTCCCAGGGGCAACCTTCGAGAAATGCGCCATCGGGGCCTTTGCTCGTGCAGAGCTTACATCCGATACAAAGAATGGGGTCAACCATAATGCGACCAAATGGGGCGTGCTCCTCGTCCGGCACCCAAAACATGCAGTTTGCGACGGGGCAATAATCCACGCAGGCCGGCGACCCGGAGCAGCCCGTGCACATTTCGTTGATGACCGCGACGATGTGCGGTTTGCGTTTGCGTTGCTTGGTCTCGCCGCCGGAAATCGGATAGGACTTCGTGATCTCGCCGTTCACGAATTTCGCGACTTCCAGAGTGACTTCAGCCACCGAGTCCTCCCGAATAAAATCTGCTGCCGTCTTTATTCTTCACATGCGGGGCAGGGAAGTCAATGCCGTTGCTCGGCGTGTTATTACAGCGCGCGAATCGCGGCGCCCGTGAATTCCGCAGTGGTTGCCGTGCCACCGACATCGCGGGTGAGCGATTTCCCTTCGCGGTACACAGCATGCAGGGCATTTTCGATTCGGCGAGCAGCAGCTGCTTCATCCAGATGATCGAGCATCATGATCGCGCTCATGAGCAGCGCCGTGGGATTCGCCACCCCTTTGCCTGCGATGTCTGGCGCCGTCCCGTGGACAGCTTCAAAGATGGAAACCTGCTCGCCTATGTTTCCACTGGGAACCACGCCGAGTCCGCCGACTAAGCCAGCGGCAAGATCACTCATGATGTCACCGTAGAGATTGGTGAGCAGCAGCATGTCAAACTGGTGAGGATTGATCACCATTTGCATGCAGGCGTTGTCCACAATCAGCTCTTCGTACTCGATCTGGGGAAATTCCCGAGCCACTTTGCGAACGGAGGTGAGGAAAAGGCCATCCGACATCTTCATGATGTTCGCTTTATGGATGGCATGAATTTTTCCGCGTCCGAATTTGCGCGCGTATTCAAAGGCGAACCGCGCGATGCGCGTGGAAGCGCGCTCGGTGATGATCTTCAGGCTTTCGACCACTCCCGGGACCACTGTGTGTTCGAGGCCGGCATAGAGGTCTTCAGTGTTTTCTCGAATGATGACCAAGTCAACGTTCTCAAAGCGCGACTGTACGCCCTCGAGATTCTTTACTGGCCGCAGGTTGGCGTAGAGATCGAGCGCCTGCCGCAACCCCACGTTGATGCTGGGCGCGCCACCCGCTACCGCCGTGGCCATCGGACCTTTCAGGGCGACTCGATTTTTTCGGATGGATTCGATGACCCCGGACTGCAGGAAGCTTACGCCCCGCCGCTCGAATTCCGCGCGGGCCGGAATTTCTTCCCAAATGATTTCGACGCCTGCGGCAGCCAAAATTTGCTTGACCGCACTGGAGACTTCCGGGCCGATCCCGTCGCCGGGAATGAGTGTGATGATATGTTTCATGTGAAGCTTGGCATTTTAAGGGAATCGCAGGCGGATGTACACGAAGCTCCAGTGGCTAGAAGTCCTTTGCTCCCAGCATCGCACGGGTGCCTTGATAAGCGCATCGTGGGTGGTTCCATTTGCGCCTTGCCTGAATCTGGTATAATGGGGGCGGTATAATGACGTGCGGCGAAGCCGCTCTATTTGTGGAGGCCTAAGAAATGGTTCAGCTAACGCCAGTGGCAGTTACGAAGGTGAAAGAGATTATTTCGCAGCAGACCCCCAGTCCGGCGGGCTTGCGCGTGGCCGTCGTGGGAGGAGGTTGCTCGGGCTTCAGCTACCACATGGCATTCGAAAATCAGATCAATGAAGCCAGTGACAACGTGTATGAATTCGAAGGCTTGAAGGTGCTAGTGGACCAGATGAGCGAGATGTATCTGGATGGGATTTCCATTGATTACATCGAGACCATCGAGGGTTCGGGTTTCAAGTTCAATAACCCGAACGTCAAGAGCACTTGCGGTTGCGGCAGTTCCTTCAGCGTCTAAGTGTTTTCTAGCGTCGGCGTGTCCCGCCGGCCTTTCGCGCGGTCTTTCTCTCGTTTCTCCTGACTCCCGGAGGTCATAGCCTCCGGGAGTTTTTTTTGACCCAGTTCCTGATTGCCTGCGATTCGGCTCTTAGTCCGGCGCTCCCGCCTTCTTTTCCATGGCATTTGCAGATTGGGCAATCGGATCACCGCTGATTCTTCCTTTCAACGCAGGGCGCGGCTATTGAAGGGTGGGTAGGCTCGAGCACGTGGGAGCATCAGGTGCCACCACGCCGGTGGTATCGAAATGAATGATGCCCGGCTCGGAACTGCAG
>Ga0210384_10000564_pt1 | contig 56684 bp, 10 predicted proteins | sample IncBWH2MmetaG_FD_160574 | JGI IMG/M metagenome (GOLD analysis project Ga0210384, IMG submission 160574) | Forest soil microbial communities from Barre Woods Harvard Forest LTER site, Petersham, Massachusetts, United States - Inc-BW-H-2-M | ecosystem: Environmental > Terrestrial > Soil >...
CGCGGCGACATCCGCTTCCAGTTCGTGGTCGAGGCGTTCGCGCTCAGCCTGATCGGCGGCCTGACCGGGATCGCCGCCGGGCTGGCGATCGCGCGCACGGTCGCGGCGCTCGCGGGCTGGCATACCGAGGTGACGCCGGCGGCGATCCTGCTGGCGACCGGGGTGGCCATGGCAGTCGGCCTCGCCTCGGGCCTCTATCCCGCCACCCGCGCCGCGGCGCTGGACCCCATCGAGGCGCTGCACTACGAGTGAGCGGTACACCATCCAGTGTATGGAGAGCACCGGCCATCTCTTGCCACGCTCCTCGTGCTCCCCCTCTTAGCGGTCTATCCAGCCGACTCGCTACCCACCGTCACCTTGCCGCGGAAGCTGCGGTAGACGTAGGTGAAGTAGCCCGCGGCGAGTAGATGCCAAGGAACCCGAGCAGCGAGAACCAGCCGTTGCCCGCCGGATCAGCGATTCCAACTGCCTGCGCTCGGATCCGGACGCCCTGATGATTTTCCTGGGTACTGGGGACGGACGGGCCGGGTGATTTTCGCCGAGCTGCTTTGCGACCGCCCGACCGCCATCGAAGAATTGATTATTGTATGCAAACAGTCATTCGGGCGCAAAAAGTTTGATCTATGAACCTATGCAAACTGTGGCATCGACATACCGAACCGATGCCGCCGGCGCGTGGCGTCCTGCCTGCCGTGCTCATCTCCGGATCAGAAATTCTCGTGCCGGGTCCGTCTCCCATCGAGAAGCCTATCGCCGCGAAGCGCAGGAGCATGCGCAGGGCGGCAATTGCGCATGAAGCCGTTGCGCCTGGATAGGATTCCACTACATGATTGCTCGGGACCGGGAGGCGCCGCCGCCCTGCCCGGTGGGCGAGGAGACTGCCATGGATCTCACGCTGGTACGTTCACGCTCCGATTCGAATGATCAGGAGACGTTCGGCGTGCTCACTGCCGGCGGTCTATCGCTGCAGACCGTGGAGCAACCGTGGAAGGACAACTTGATCGGGCACTCGTGCGTGCCCGTGGGGTCCTACACGATCAGCCCGCACGTGAGTCCGACGAAGGGGAACGTCTACATCCTCGACGGGCCGGCTCAGAACGTCTACGCGGAGGATCCACCGCCTCCCGGCGGGCGCTCCTTGATCCTCATCCACGTCGCGAACTGCGCCGTCGAGCTCGAGGGCTGCATCGCACCCGGCCTATCGAGAGGTGTCCTGAACCTCCGGGGAGCGGAGCGTAATGGCGTGCTCGGATCGCGAGCCGCCCTGGACCAGTTGCTCGAGTTGCTCGCCGGCGAGCCCCACACGCTGTCCGTCGCTTGGGACTCGTGAACCCTGGTGTCCCGTCTCGGAGATTCGCATCATTCGTGGGCCGGCGAACAAGGATGCGAATCGCTGAGACGGGGCACTGGGCGCAGGGTCATCACTCGGGGCGCAGGCCGATCGCCGGCTCGAGCTTCGCCGCGCGGCGCGCCGGCAGGTAGTTGGCGGCGAGGGCCACGGCGAGGAGCACGCCGCAGGCGCCGCCCAGGATGAAGGGGTCGCCGGCGCTGGTGCGGAAGAGCACGGTGCCGAGCTGGCGGCCGAGCAGGAGCAGGGCGGCGAGGCCGAGCGCGAGGCCGATGCCGGCGAGGGCGGCACCGCGCCCGACGACCATGCGCAGGATGTCCGCGCGGTTCGCCCCCATGGACATGCGGATGGCGATCTCGCGCGTCCCCTGGGCGACGCTGTAGGCCACGACCCCGTAGATGCCGACTGTCGCGAGGACCAGGGCCAGCAGCGAGAAGAGGCCGATGAGGAGGACCTGGAACCTCGCTTTCCGGGTCTGGCGGTCGAGGCGCTCCTGCAGGCTGGCGACGTCGTAGACGCCGAGATCCGGGGCGATGGCGCGCATCTGCCGGCGCAGCGCCGGCATCAGGCTGGCGGCCGCCACCCCGTGCCTGGCGCGGACCAGGAAGTTGACCGTCAGGGGCAGTCGCAGCGGGAACTGGGTGACCGGGAAGTAGATGTCCGGCGCCGGGCGCTTCTGCTCTTCCAGCAGCCCTTCGTTCTTGACGTCGGCGACGACTCCGAGCACGGACAGCCAAGGGAAGCCCTGGTCGGCGGCGCCGCCGCGCCGCAGGCGCTTGCCGAGCGGGCTCTGCCCGGGCCAGTACTTGTCCGCCGCCGCCTGGCTCACCACCACGCCGGACGGCTCGAGCTCGCGCGGCCCGAAACTCCTGCCGGCGCGCAACGGGATGCCGAGCATCTGGAAGTAGTCGGCGCTCACCGCGTCCATCATCGCGGGATAGCTGCCGTCCGGGGCCTCGCTCGGGCGGCCCTCGACGCTGATGTAGGAGCCGGACCAACCATCGCTCGGCAACGTCGGGTCGGCGAGGGCGACCTGCGCCACCCCGGCCACGGCGGGCAGCTCCTCGAGGTACTGCCGGACCAGCCGGCGCACCCGGTCGTCCTCGCGGTAGCTCGGCCCGCGGAGGTCGATGCGATAGGAGAGCAGGTGGTCCGGGCGGAAGCCGAGCTCCTGGCGGGTGAGCTGCCGGAACCCCTTGGCCATGAGGCCGGCGCTCGCCGCCAGCAGCAGCGCGAGCGCCACCTGCGCGACCACGACCGCGCTCTGGAAGCGGCGGCGGGCGCTGCCGCGCGGCGGCTGCTTGCCCTCGCGCGACAGCGCCTGCGTGATGCCGGACTGGAAGGTGATCCACACCGGCACCAGGCCGAAGGCGACGCCGCAGAGCGCCGCCAGGCCGACGATCGCCGCGATCACCTCCGGCCGCCCCGCCGAGACCTCGAGCCAGCTCTGGAAATGGAAGCCGGAGAGGGCGAGCAGCGCGGGTGTCGCCCACTGCGCGAGCAGCAGCCCGAGCGCCGCGCCCAGCAGCGCCAGCAGCAGGCTCTCGGTCAAGAGCTGGCGGACCATCCTGCCGCGGGCGGCGCCCAGCGCCATGCTGATGGCATAGGAGCGCTGCTCGGCCACGGCACGGGCGAGCAGCAGGTTGGCGACGTTGATGCACGCGATGGCGAGCAGCACGCAGGCGCCGAGCGAGAGGATCAGCAACCCACGGCGCAGGTCGCCGAACCAGTGATCCCGCAGCCCGGTCACGCGCACGCCCATCCCCTGGTCCTCGGGGTACTGGCGGGCGAGGGTGGCGGTGACGCCATTCATGTCCTGCTGCGCCTGGGCGAGCGAGACGCCGGGCGCCAGCCGGGCGAGCGCCGCGAGCCAGCGCACGCGCCGGTCGGTGAGGTAGAAGGGCACGGGAGGCAGTTGCGAGGGGATCCACAGGTCGGCCTTGTCGCTCAGCCCGCGGCAGCCCTCCGGCGCGATGCCGATCACGCGATAGCGCTTGCCGTTGAGTTGCAGCGACCGTCCGAGCAGCCCCGGATCGCCTCCAAAGCGGCGGCGCCACAGGTCGTGGCTCACCACCACGACGAAATCGCCATACGGCCTGGCGTCCTCGGCGGGCAAGAACCAACGGCCCCGCGCGGCGCCGACGCCCAGCAGCGGGAAGTAGCTCGCCGAGACCACCTCGCCGCTCAGCCGCTCGGGCTCCTGCACGCCTTCGAGATTGAGGGCGAGGTCGCCGTCGAGGTTGACCACCGACATGTCGGTGAAGGCGCGGCTGGCCCGCCGCCAGTCGGCGAAGTCCGCCTGCGAGATGGGCCAGTCGGTCACTTCGCCGTGCTCGGCGAAGGTGCCGGTGAGCACGACCAGGCGGTCCGGGTCGCGGTACGGCAGCTGCCGCAGCAGCACCGCGTCGACCACCGAGAACATGGCCGCGGCGGCACCGATCCCGAGCGCCAGGGTGAGCAGGGCCGTCGCCGCGAAGGCGCGGTTCTTGAGCAGGTGGCGCCACCCGAGGCGCAGGTCTCGCAGGAGCGTTTCCATGCTTCAGCCCTCCCTCGGGGAGGCCGTCTCGACCTCGACCGCGAGCTTCGTCTCGGCCCCGCCCCGGTGGCGGCTCTCGCGCGCCGACCTGGCGCCTGCCACGCCAGCCGCGCCGGCGGCGCCAGCGGCGCGGGCGGCCCGCGCGCCCACCGCGCCGGCCGCCGCCAGCAACAGCACGAACCCGGTCGCGATGGCGGCCAGGATGAGCTGGAACCTCGCCTTGTCCGCCTGCCTGGCGACCCGCTCCGAGAGCATGACCAGGTCGTATTCCGGCAGCTCGGGCGCGATCGCCGCGAGCTCGCGATGCAGGCGCTGCCGCAGCTCGGCCGCCGCCATCGCCGGCCGTGGGCGCACCAGGAAGTTGATCGTCATCGGCAGCCGCAGCGGGAAGCGGAGCAGCGACAGGTAGACGTCGGGCGCCGGCGGCTTGTCGCCGGTGGGCCCCTCGTAGCGCGCGTCCGCCGCCACCCCGACGACGGTGAGCCAGGGGTTGCCCCGGCTGTCCTGCTCGCCGAGCTTGAGGCGCCTGCCGCGCGGGTCCTTGCCCGGCCAGAGCAGCTCCGCCATGGCCTTGCTGACGACGACCGTGGCGGCCTGGCGGTCGGCCGGCACGAACTCGCGCCCGCTCAGGATGGGGATCCGCAGCAGCGCGAAGTAGCCCGGGGTCACGGCGTGCAGCATCGCCACCCAGGTGCCGTCCGAGGCCGTGCTCCGGTGGTCCTCGGCGCTGACGTAGCCGCCCGACCAGTTGTCGGTGGGGAGCGTCGGATTGGTGATCGCCACCTGGCTGACGCCGGGGAGCGCCGCGATGCGCGGCAGGTACTGCTCGGCGACCAGCCTGGTGATCGGCGGGTCGGCGAGGTACTGCGGGCCTTCCAGGTCGATGCGGAAGGTGAGCAGGCGGTCGGGGCGGAAGCCGAGGTCCTCGCCGATCAGCGCACGGAAGCCGTGTGCCGCGACGCCGGTGCGCGCGGCGAGCAGCAGCGCGAGCACGACCTGCGCGGCGACCAGCGCCCCGCCGAGACGGCGGGCGCCGGCCGCGCCCAGCCGCGACGCGGCGCGCGCGCAGGCCAGGCCGCAGAGCAGGCCGAGCGCGAGCACGAGCCCCGCCGTCGCCAGGTCGCCGCCGGGTTGGACGAAGCTCGGCAGTCCGACGCCGCTCGCCGCCGCCAGCCTGGGAGTGGCCCAGCGCGCGAGGAGCAGCCCGAGACCGGCGGCGAGCAGGCCGAGCGCCGCCGCCCCTGCCGCCGGCAGCACCGGCAGCGACGGCAGCGCCAGTGTCGCCGCCACGGTGGCGGGTCCCGCTGGACGCCGCCGGGCCGCCGCGCGCGCGAGCAGCAGGACGGCGTCGAGGCAGGCGAGCAGCAGCAGCCCGGCGGCGGCGGCGGTGAGGGCGAGCAGCGGCCGGCGCAGGCTTCCGAACCAGAACGTCGCGAGCGGGGTGAGGCGCACGCCCATGCCGTGGTTCATGTCGGGGAAGCGGCGGGCGAGGGCGGCGGTGATGGTGTTCAGCTGCGCCTGCGCCCGCGCGACGGTCACCCCGGGCGCGAGACGCGCGGCGCCGCTCGCCCAGCGGAAGCGGCGGGCGGTGACGTAATCACGGGTCGGAGGCACCATCGAGGGCACCCAGAGGTCCGCCTGGTCCGACAGGCCGCGGAACCCTGGCGGCGCGACGCCCACCACCTGGTACGGCCTGCCGTTGAGCGCCACCTGCCGGCCCACCACCCGCGGGTCGGCGCCGAAGGAGGCGCGCCAGAGGTCATGGCCGAGCACGACGACGTAACGCTCGAACGGCCGCGCGTCCTCCGCGGGCGTGAAGAAGCGGCCGGCAGCCGGCCGCAGACCGAGCAGCGAGAAGTAGCCGGCGTTGACGAGCTCGCCCGAGAGCCGCCGCGACTGCCGCCCACGCTCGAGGTTGTAGGCGTTGGTGCCGAAGAGCGACATCTCGGCGAAGACCGTGTTGCCCTGGCGCCAGTCGGCGAAATCGCTGGTGGAGATGGGCCAGGTCTGGACCTGGCCATGATCGGTGAAGATACCCTCCATCATCACCAGCCGCCCCGGGTCGCGGTAAGGCAGCGGCGAGACCAGCACCGCGCTCGTCAGCGCGACGGCGGCAGCCAGCGCCGCGAAGCCCACGGCGAGGACGGCGAGGACGGCGAGGACGCCGCGGATGCCGCGGACGCCGCGGCCGCCGGGCGAGGCGATGGCGCCGATGGTACCGATGGCGCCCATGGTACCGATGGTGCCGATGGTGCCGATGACGCCGCGGGCGCGCGGCGCCAGGGACGGGTCATCCCTGGAGGTGTTCATGGCGTGGTGTCTCCCTTCTCCGGCCGTCGCGGCCGTCGCAGCCGTCGCGGCCCCGTCGCGGCCGTCGTAGCCGTCGCGGTGCGATGACCGGCACGGGCCGTCCGCTCGACCGCGGGCCGGCCTGCCTCATCGCCAGGCCTCGGCCCGGCGGCGTCCGAGGAATGCGCGCACCGACTCGACGTCGATCTCCGGGCAGGCGATGCCGGTGCCAGCAAGGGCCTCGAGGGCGTTGCGCGCGTCGATTGCGGGGGCGGCGGGGCCGCCGTCCGGCTCCGGCGCGCCGTCCGGCAGGCGCACGTCGAAGCCCCGGCCGCGGGCCGCGGCGAGCCATTCGTCCGGGGGCAGCAGCGCCAGCGCATGCCCGAGCGAGCGCGCCCAGTCGATCAGCTGGCGCACGGTGACCTCGCCCCGGTTGACCAGGTGGTACGCCCTGCCGGTGGGCCGCCCCTGCCGTGACAGCGCGACGATCGCGCGCGCGACGTAATCGACCGGCGTCAGCACGAGCGCGAGATCGAGGTCGGGAGCGGTCCCCAGCTCGAGGCAGGCCTCGACGAGACGGCGCAGGGCGTCGTCCGGGTTCCAGATGCCGCTCTCGCTGTGCCAGGACACGCGGCCGAAGCGATAGATCGAGACCGGCAGGCCGCGGTCGCGGGCTGCCGCCACCAGCTTCTCGGCCACCCACTTGCTCTGCGCGTAGCCGGTGGCGGGCCCGGCCGCCAGCTCGAGGCTGTCGTCCTCCGGCACGATCGCCAGGCGCGCGTACTCGGGGGCGAAGAAGACGTCGAGGGTGGAGACGAAGTGCAGCGGCTTGGCCCGCGCCTGGCAGGCCAGCCGCAGGATCTCCCGGGTGCCCCGCACGTTGATCGGCTCGAGCATCGCGTACGGATAGGTGGCGTGGACCCAGGCGCCGGCGTGAACGACGGCGTCGACCTCCCCGGCGAGCGCGTCGAACACCGCCGGCGCCAGGCCCAGGAGCCGACGCGAGAGGTCTCCCGGCACGACCTCGATGCGCGGCGCCGCGGCGTCGCTCCACACCTCGTGCCGCTCCAGGTTGGAGCGCAGCCGGCTGGCTCCCTCGGCGACGCTCGCGGCGCGCACCAGGCAGAGCACCTCGGCGCGGGTCTGCCGCAGCAGCTCGGCGAGCAGAAAGGCGCCGAGGAAGCCCGTCGCTCCCGTCAGCAGCACCCTGCCGGGATCGCCGGGCGCGGGCGCGGCGGTGGCGGGCGGGGCGGCGGGCGGCGCGATCTCCGGATCGAGCGCGGTCTCGGCGAAGAGGTCGAGCGCGTTATTGGGCGCGGTGGCGGCGGCGGCGGCCGGCGTCGCGGATGCGGGCGCCGCCTGTGGCGCGGCCGTGGGTGCGCCGGTTTCCGCGGCGGCCGGTGCCGCGGATGCGGGCACCGCCCGTGGCGCGGATATGGGTGCGCCGGTCGCCGCGGCGGCCGGTCGTGCCGCGGCGCCGCCGGTGGCGATCCGCTGGCCGCCCAGGCGCCTGGCGAGCAGCTCGCGCTTGACCGCCGAGAGGGCTTCGCGCCGGCCCGACAGCTCGGCCCGTGCGCTGCTGACGGCCCCCGCGGGCGCCACGTCCGGCGGCGCCGCCTCGAGCGAGCCGTCGGCGCGGCGCCGGGCACGCCGGCCGGTCCGCGTCACGGCGCCGCCGGGGCCGAGCGCGCCGACCTCGCCCCAGATGCCGATGCCTGCCGGCAGCTCCCGCTCGAGGACGATCTCCCCGCCGTCGCCCCACTCGTGGAGGACCTGGTGACGTTCCTCCTCGCCGAGCAGCGGCAGCTCGCCCAGCGGGCGGCGCGGCTCGGCGGCGGCCGCGGCGAGCAGGCGCAGCCAGTGGCCCCGCCAGCGCGCCGCGGTCGCCGCGTCGAACAGCGCGGCGTTGTAGGCGAGGGTGCCCAGCAGCCGGCCGCCCGACTCCCAGAGCACGAGCACCAGCGCGGACTGGGTGAGGAAGTCCGCCCCCTCGGTCCGCATCAGCGGCTCGATCTTGAGGCCGGGCAGCTCGAGGCTGGGCAGCGGCTGGTTCTGCAGGTTGAACATGACCTCGGTGAAGGCCGTCGCTCCCTGCCGCCGGTCGGGGCGCAGCGCCTCCACCAGCAGGGCATAGGGCAGGTCCTGGTGGTCATAGGCGCCCAGGGTCGTCTCGCGCACCCGCGCCAGCAGCTCGCCGAACGACGGCTCGCCCGAGAAGTCGGCGCGCAGCACCAGGGTGTTGACGAAGAACCCGATCAGTGGCTCGATCTCGGCGTGGTTGCGGTTGGCGATGGGAGTCGCGACGACGACGTCGTGCTGGCCGCCATGGCGGTGCAGGAGCGCCTGGAAGGCCGCCAGCAGCGCCATGAACGGGCTGGCTCCCTGCCGGCGGGCGAGCGCGGCCAGCGCAGAGGCGTCCAGCGGCGGCACCTCCAGGGGCAAGACGCCGGCGCGGAAGGCCTGCCCGGCCGCCGGCGGCCGGTCGGTCGGCAGCGCGAGCGCGGCGGCGCCGGCGAGCTGCCGCCGCCAGTAGCCGAGCAGCTCCTCGAGCGCCTCGCCGCGCAGCCGCTCGCGCTGCCAGACGGCGAAGTCGGCGTACTGCACCGGCAGCTCCGGCAGCGGCGAGGGCTCGCCGCGGTCGAAGGCGGGATAGATCGCCCCGAGCTCGCGCAGCAGCAGGCCCATGGACCAGCCGTCGGTCACCAGGTGATGGATGGTGACCAGCAGCAGGTGGTCCTCCGGCGCCAGCCGCACCAGGACCGCGGTGAGCAGCGGCCCGGCGGCGAGGTCGAGCGGCGGACCCGCCTGCTCGGCGGCGAGGCGCCGCCTGGCCGCCGCCGCCGCGGCCGCCGGCAGCGCGCCCAGGTCGACCAGCGGCATGCCGGGCCGCCAGGCGGCGTCGATCTCCTGCACCGGCCGCCCGCCCACCGCCCGGAACCGGGTGCGCAGCGCCTCGTGGCGCCGCACGATCTCGCCCAGGCTGGCCGCCAGCACCTCCCGCTTCAGGGTGCCGCGAAGTCGCACGTTGGCCGGCAGGGCGTGGACGACGGTCCTGGCGCCGGCGCCGGCGCCAGGCGTCCCCTCCTGCGCCAGCTCCTCGAGGAACCAGAGGCGTTCCTGGGCAGGGGCGAGCGGCAGCGGCCCCTCGCGCGGCAGCGGCCGGATGGGCGGCGGCGCCGGCGCCCCACGGCCCGCCTGCCGCGCCTCCTGCACGGCGGCGGCGAAGCGCTCGAGCACCGGCGCCTCGAACAGCCGGCGCAGCGGCAGCTCGATGCCGAAGACCGAGCGCAGCCGCGACACCACCCGCGTCGCCAGCAGCGAGTGGCCGCCGAGGGCGAAGAAGTCGTCGCGCGCCCCCACCCGCTCGCGCCCCAGGACGTCCGCCCACACCTGGGCCAGCAGCTCCTCGAACGGGGTGCGCGGCGCCACGTAGCCCGCGGCCGGCGCCGGCTGCGCGTCGGGTAGCGCTCGGCGGTCCACCTTGCCGCTCGGCGTCAACGGCAGGGCCGCCAGCGGCACGAAGACCGCGGGCACCATGTGCTCCGGCAGCTTGCGGGCGAGCTCCTGCCGGAGATCGCCAAGATCGCCGAGATCGCCCAGGTCGCCCGCCGCGGCGCCACCGCGTCCGGGGCCGCCGACGACGTAGGCCACGAGGCGCCGGTCCTGCGCCCCGCCCTCCCCCCCACCGCGCGCCAGCGACCAGCCAGGAGTGTCGCGATTGGCGACAGGCGGAGCCGCGACCACCACCGCCTCGCGCACCCGCGGCAGGGCGGTGAGCGCCGCCTCGATCTCTCCCAGCTCGATGCGGAAGCCGCGGATCTTGACCTGGTGGTCGATGCGCCCGAGGTAGTCGACGGTGCCGTCGGCCAACCGGCGCGCCAGGTCGCCAGTGCGATACAGGCGGGCGCCGGGGTCCGCGGGCCCGGCGCAGGGGTCGGGAACGAAGCTCGAGGCGGTGAGGCGGGGGCGCCCCAGGTAGCCGCGCCCGACCTGCACGCCGCCGATGTGCAGCTCTCCCGCGACGCCGATCGGCGTCTCCGCGCCGCCGCGGTCCAGCAGGTGGATGCGGGTGTTGGCCACCGGCCGCCCGATCGGCACCAGCGGCCGCGGATCGGCGGGATCGCAGGCCCAGGAGGTGACGTCGACCGCCGCCTCGGTCGGCCCGTAGAGGTTGTGCAGCGGCACCCCGAGCGCGGCGTGGAACCGCTGCTGGAGGTCGTGTGCGAGCGCCTCGCCGCTCGCCAGCACCCGCCGCAGCCGGTGCCCGCGGAGCGCCGCCGCGCCCCCTGCGCCGGCTTCGTCCGCCTCGCCGGCCTCGCCGGCCGCACTCGCCACGCCCGCCTCGCCTTCGCCGGCGCTCGCGAGACTGTCGAGGAAGGCGCGCAGCATCGCCGGCACGAAGTGCAGGGTGGTGATCCCCTCCTCGACGATCGTCCGGCAGAGGTAGGCCGGGTCCTGGTGCCCGCCGGGACGGGCCATCACCAGGCGCGCGCCGGTGAGCAGCGGCCAGAACAGCTCCCAGACCGACACGTCGAAGCTCGTCGGGGTCTTCTGCAGCACCCGGTCGTCGGCCGCCAGCCCGTAGCGCTCCTGCATCCAGAGCAGCCGGTTGACGATGGCGCGGTGGGTGTTCATCGTCCCCTTCGGGCGCCCCGTCGAGCCGGAGGTGTAGATGACGTAGGCCAGGTTGCCGGGTCCGGCGCCGGACTCCGGGCACACCGGCAGGCGGTCGGCCGGCGGCCAGGCGAGGCGGTCGAGGCAGAGGGTCGCCGGCCCTTCCGGCTCGCCCAGGCGCGCCAGCAGGCCGCTCTCGGTGAGCAGCACCCGGGCGCCCGCGTCCTGCCGCATGAAGGACAGGCGCGCGGCCGGATAGCCGGGATCGAGCGGCAGGTAGGCGCCGCCGGCCTTGAGGACGGCGAGCAGGCCCACGACCATCGCGGCCGAGCGCTCGAGGGCGACCGCCACCACGGTCTCGGGCCCGACGCCCAGCGCGCGCAGGCGGCGGGCCAGGTGGTTGGCGCGGCCGTCGAGGGCCTCGTAGGCGAGCGTCTCGTCCGCCGCCGCCACCGCCACCGCCCGCGGCGTGCGGGCTGCCTGCGCCGCGACGAGCTGGTGCAGGCAGCGGTCCTCGCGCCAGTCGGCGGCGGTGGCGTTCCACTCGCGCAGCTGCTGGCGCTCGGCGGCGCCGAGCAGCTCGAGCTCGGCGAGCCGGCGCCGCCCGTCCCCTCCCTCCCGGCCCACCGCCGAGGCCAGCAGCCGCTCGCAGTGGCTCGATAGCCGTGCGATGGTCGCGGCGTCGAAGAGGTCGCGGTCGTAGACCCAGCGCAGCTGCAGGCGGCCGCCGCGCTCCTGCGCGTGGAGGGTGAGGTCGAGCTGGGTCGACGTGCCGGGGAGCGGCACCTCGCTCACCCGCACGCCGGGCAGCGAGAAGGCGGCCCCGGCCGGGTCCTGCAGCGCCAGCATCACCTGGAAGATCGGCGCATGGCTCAGGTCGCGCCGCGGCGACAGCTCCTCGACCAGCTTGTCGAACGGCAGTTCCTGGTGGGCGAAAGCCTCGAGCGCCGCCTCCCGCGCGCACGCCAGCACCGCCGCGAAGGTGGGGTCGCCGCCGAGGTCGAGCCGCAGGACGACGCTGTTGACGAACAGGCCGACGAGCCCTTCGAGCTCGACGCGGTCGCGCCCGGCCACCGGCGTGCCCAGCAGCAGGTCCGTGGCGCCGGTGTGGCGGCACAGCAGGGCGGCGAAGGCCGCCGCCAGCCCCATGAACAGCGTCGCCTTCTCGGCGCGGCAGAACGCCGCGAGCCTCTCCGGCAGCTCGCCGGGCAGTTCGCGGACGAGCGTGCGCCCGCGGTAGAGCTGCAGCGCGGGGCGCGGCCGGTCGGCCGGCAGCTCCAGCAGGGCGGGAGCGCCCGCCAGCCGCGCGCGCCAGTGCTCGAGATGGGGGTCGAGCGCGCCGCCGGCGAAGCGCTCGCGCTGCCAGGCGGCGAAATCGGCGTACTGGATGGGCAGCGCGGGCAGCCGCACCGGCCGCCGCTCGGCGAGGGCGGCGTAGACGCTCCCCAGCTCGCGCACCAGCACGTCGTTGGACCAGCCGTCGCTGGCGATGTGATGGAGCTCGACCAGCGCGCGCCAGTCGGCCGGGCCCGTCCGCACCAGCAGCGCGCGCAGCAGCGGCCCGCGCGCGAGGTCGAAGGGGCGGCCGAGCGCGGCGCGCAGGCAGCCCAGCGCGGCCGCCTCGCGCGCGGCGCCGGGGAGCCGCGCGAGGTCCACGACCGGCGTCGCCACCTCGCCGTCGGCGGCGATCGCCAGGCGCGGCACGCCCGCGTCCGCTGCGAAGGTGGTCCGCAGGCTCTCGTGGCGCCGGACGAGGAAGCGCAGCGCGGCGGCCAGCGTCCCGACCGCGAGCGCGCCCTCGAAACGCAGGGCGGTCCAGATGTCGTAGGCCGCCGAGCCGGGATGCAGACGATCGAGGAACCAGAGCCGCTCCTGCGCGAACGACAGCGGCAGGACGCCGTCGCGCGCCCGGCGGGGCAACGGCGCGCTCTCGCCCGCGGCAGTTCCGCCGGCGGCCAGCAGCCGGTCGACGGCCGCCGCCATGGCGGCCAGCGTGGGTGCCTCGAACGCCTGGCGCAGCGGCAGCTCGACGCCGAGCTGGGCGCGGACGCGGGCGGCGAGCTGGGCGACCAGCAGCGAGTGCCCACCCAGCTCGAAGAAATCGTCGTCGCGGCGGAGCGCCTGGTCGGAGGGCCGCCTGAGGACCGCGCGCCAGATGGCGGCGAGCCTGGCCTCGGTCGCGGTGCGCGGCGGCGCCTGTGCCCGCTCCGCGCCCGCCGCCGCCTCCTCCGGTTCCGGGAGCGCCCGGCGATCCACCTTGCCGTGGGCGGTCGCCGGCAGGCGCTCGAGGGTCACGATGGCGGCCGGCACCATGTACTCGGGCAGCGCGCGCCGCAGGTGCTCGCGCAGCTCGGCGGCCGCCACGGGCGCACCGCGCGGCACCACCCAGGCGATCAGCCGGCGGTCCTCCCCAGGCCGCGCGCGGGCCGCGACGACCGCCTCCCGCACGCCGGGATGGCGGTGGAGCGCCGACTCGATCTCGCCGAGCTCGATGCGGAAGCCGCGGATCTTGACCTGGCCGTCGATGCGGCCGAGGTAGTCGAGGTCGCCGTCGGGACGCCGCCGCGCCAGGTCGCCGCTGCGGTAGAGACGTGCGCCCGGGCGCCCGGCGGCGAAGGGATCGGGGATGAAACGCTCGGCGGTCAGGTCCGGCCGCCCGAGATAGCCGCGGGCCACGCCGGCGCCGCCGACGTGGATCTCGCCCGGCACGCCCACCGGCAGCAGCTCGAGACGGCGGCCGAGGAGGTGGACCTGCAGGTCCGGGATCGGCGCTCCCACCGGGCTGGCGCCGGCGCGGGCGAGGTCGGCTGCGGCGAGCCGGCGCCAGGTGACGTGCACCGTCGTCTCGGTGATGCCGTACATGTTGACCAGCGCCGGCCGCCGGTCGCCGTGGCGCGCCAGCCAGGGTGCGAGGGGCGCGAGGTCGAGCGCCTCGCCGCCGAAGATCACCAGCCGGAGCCGGGCGAGGGCCCAGCGGCCGCCGCACCCCTCCTGCTCCTCGCGGTCGACCTCGACCAGCTGGCGGAACACCGAGGGCGTCTGGTTGAGCACCGTGACCCCCTCGGTCGCCAGCAGCTCGTAGAACGCCGGCGGCGCCAGGCTCACCTCGCGCGGCACCACCACCAGCCGCCCGCCATGGAGCAGGGCGCCCCAGATCTCCCACACCGAGAAGTCGAACGCATAGGAGTGGAAGACGGTCCACACGTCCTCCGGCCCGAAGGCGAACAGGTCGCGGGTGGCCGCGAACAGGCGCACCACCTGGCCGTGGGTGACGACGACTCCCTTCGGCCGCCCGGTCGAGCCCGAGGTGTAGATGACGTAGGCGGCGCAGTCGGGTCCCATGCCGGGTCGCGCGGCAGGCGCCGCGGCGCTCTCGGCGGCGAGGGCCGCGCGCTCGGCGGCGCCGTCGAGGGCGACGACGCGATAGGGAAGCGGTCGGTCGTGCGGCGGCGCGCCGGCGCCGGCGCCGGCGAAGCGCTCGGCCAGCTCTTGCCGCGTCACCAGCACCGGGGCCGCCGAGCCGCGCAGGGCGTCCTCGAGGATCCACGACAGGCGCTCGGGCGGGTAGTCCGGATCGAGCGGCACGTAGGCGCCGCCCGCCTTGAGGATGCCCAGGATCCCCACCAGCATGTCGAGCGAGCGCTCGACGCACAGCCCCACCCGCACCTCCGGGCCCACGCCGAGGGCGCGCAGATGGTGGGCGAGGCGGTTGGCCCGCTCGTCGAGGCGGCCATAGGAGACCTGCTCGACCTCGTGGACCGCCGCCACCGCACGCAGGTTGCGGGCGGCCTGCCGGGCGAAGAGCTCGTGCAGCGCCGGCCCGGCCGGGATCGCCGCCTGCCGGTTCCATCCCGTGAGCAGCTGGTCGCGCTCGGCCGGGGCGAGCAGCGGCAGCTCCGAGAGCCGGGCGCCGGCGGCCGGGCCGGCGGCGGCGGCGCCGGCAGCGCCCGCGGCTCCCGCAGCGCCCGCGGCTCCTGAAGCCAGGGTCTCCCAGTGCCCGAGCAGGCGCGCCATGGTCGCCTCGTCGAAGAGGTCGGCGTTGTACTCGAGGGTGGTGGTGAGCCCGCCCGGCAGGTCGAAGAGGAAGACGGTGAGGTCGAACTTGGTCGTGCGGTTGTGGTCGTCGAGCAGCTCGACCGCGAGGCCCGGCAGCGCCAGCGGCTGGCTCGGGGTGTTCTGCAGCGAGAACTGGACCTGGAAGATGGGCGCGCGCGCCAGGTCGCGCTGCGGCTGGAGATCCTCCACCAGCTTCTCGAACGGCACCTCCTGGTGCGGGATCGAGCCCAGGAATCCCGCCTTGACGCCGGCGAGCAGGGCGCGGAACGCGGGGTCGCCGGCGGCGTCGGTGCGCTGCACCACCATGTTGAGGAACAGGCCGATCAGGCTCTCCAGCTCGAGGCGGTTGCGGTTGGCGATCGGGATGCCGAGCAGCAGGTCTTCCTGCGCGGTGTAGCGATGCAGCAGGGCGTTCCAGGCGGCGAGCAGGACGAGAAAGAAGGTAGCTCCGGCCGCCACGGCGAAGGCGCGGATCTCCTCGGTCGCGGCGGCCGAGAAGGAGCGCGAGATGCGGGCGCCGTGCAGCGTCTGCACCGGCGGCCGCGGCCGATCGGTGGGCAGCTCGAGCGGCGGCAGCGGCCCGGCCAGGCGGCGGCGCCAGTAGGCGAGGTGGCCGGCCATCGCCTCGCCGTCCAGCCAGCGGCGCTGGTGCCAGGCGTAGTCGGCGTATTGCAAGGCCAGCGGGGGCAGCGGCGACGGCCGCCCGGCGGCGAAGGCGCCGTAGAGCGCGGCGAGCTCGCGCACCAGGACGCCCACCGTCCAGCCGTCGGAGACGACGTGGTGCAGGGTGACGAGCAGGACGTGCTCGACGTGCTCGGCGGCCGCCGCCGCGGCGTGCGGCTCCGGGCCGACCGCCAGCAGCGTCGCGCGCAGCATCGGCCCCCGCGCCAGGTCGAAGGGGCGCCGCCCTTCGGCCAGCGCGAGCCGCAGCCGCTCCCGCTCGCGCGCCGGCGCCGCGAGCGCGCGGAGGTCGACGAGCGGGAGCGCCGCGGCGCCGCGCGGCGGAGCGATCCTCTGCACCGGCCGCCCGGCGACGGCCGGGAACGTGGTCCGCAGCACCTCGTGGCGGCGCACGACCGCGGCGAAGCTCGCGGCGAGCGCCGCGACGTCGAGCCGGCCGCGCAGGAGCAGGGCGGCCGGCATGTTGTAGGCCGGGCTTCCCGGGTCGAGCTGGGCGAGGAACCAGAGGCGCTCCTGGGCGAAGGAGAGCGGCAGCTCGCCGCGTCCGCGCTCGACCGGTGCCAGCGCGAGAGCGGCGGCCGTGGCGCCATCCCTTGCCGGCGCCACCTGGAGCGGCTCGAGGTCGGCAGCGGTGGCGGCACCCACGGCCGGCGCCACCGGCGGCAGCTCGTAGCCCAGCCGGGCCGCCAGCTCGCGCGCCGGCGCGGCGAGGGCGGCGGCGGCCGCGGCCGTGGCCTGCGAGCGCTCGGCGACCGCGGCGTCGATGCCCTGGTGCCGGTTGAACTTCGGATCGCCCATCATGCGCGAGGCGGCGCGCGGTCCGTCGGTCATGCGCCGTCCGGCATAGGGCTCGAGCATCGCCGGCACGAAGCCGACGCCCAGGAAACGGCCGAGGTCCTCCATCGCGCGCCGCGGCTCGCGCAGCAGGTCCTCGAAGCGCAGCCGGTGCTGGCGCTCCGCCGGCACGCCGGAGAGGAAGCGCAGGATGTTGTCGTGCGCCAGCAGCCAGACCAGCTGCGCCTGGGTCTCGGGGGAGAAGGGGAACGTGTCGTAGACGCGGTCCAGGCGCGCCTCGACATAGGACTCGACGGTGGCGACCGGATGGCGCACGAGGTGGACGTAGAGCGGCAGCTCGAAGAGCCGCTCGGCACGCTCCAGGGTGGCGGCCTCGAGGGCGTAGCTCGGGGTCTTGTCGACCAGCAGCCGGCCGCCGCTCCACTCCTGCAACCGCCGGTACCACGCGGCGACCGGCGTCTCGCCGGCCTCGGCCTCGGCCATGAGGCGCTCGGCCGCGGCGGCGTCGCAGCCGCGCAGCTCCATCAGCGCGCGCACCAGCCCCTCGCGCGCGAAGCCGTTGCGTCCCGAGTAGGCCCGACTCCGCTCGGCCAGGGTCGCGAACGCCAGCAGCTCGAGCTCCGGCGGCGCGAACAGGCGCGGGTGCCCGGCGAGCATCACCCGCAGCAGGGTCGATCCCGAACGGAACGGCGACAGCAGGAAGACGGCCGGGGGATTTCGGCGGTCGCCGCGCGCGCCGCGCTCGGGCGCGCCACGCCCATGCCCATGCTCATGCCCATGCCCCAGTCGGCGCGCCACCGCCGCGCGCAGCGTAGCAAGCGCCGCCGCGACGCCCTCGGCGCTGCCGAGCATGGCCCCGCCGGCCGCCGCCGCCGCCGTTGCCGCCGTCGCCGGCGTCGCGTCGCCCAGCCAGCGCGCCACGGCGCGCGGATAGGCCGCGGCCAGGGAGTCGGCGAATCTCCTCACGGTGGGCGCGTCGAAGAGAGCCATGACGTAGACGATCTCGCCCAGCTCGCGCTGCACGCGGTTGATCAGCATCGCGCCCTGGATCGAATCGCCGCCGAGCGCGAAGAAGTCGTCGTCGCGGCCGACCCGCTCGACGCCGAGCGTCTCGCGCCAGAAGGCGGCCAGGCGCCGTTCGAGCCGCGTCGCCGGCTCCGCGAAGGCTTCGTCGCCGAGCGCCCGCCGCTCGCCGTCCGCCGGCACGGGCAGCGCGCGCCGGTCCACCTTGCCGCTGGTGGTGAGCGGGAAGGCCGCCAGCACCACGAACGCCGCCGGGATCATCGCCTCGGGCAGGCTGCGGCGCAGGAACTCCCGCAGCTCCGCCGGCTCGGGGCCGCTGCCGCTTGCCGGCACCAGGTAGGCCGCCAGCCGGGTCTCGCCGGCCGGACCGTCGCGCCGCGCGACGGCCACCGCTTCGCGCACCGCCGGGTGGCGGGCCAGCGCCGCTTCGATCTCTCCCAGCTCGATGCGCACGCCGCGCACCTTGACCTGGTGGTCGAGCCGGCCCAGGAACTCGACCTCCCCGTCGGGCCGGAAGCGGACGAGGTCGCCGGTCTTGTAGAGGCGCCCGCCGCGGAAGGGGTCCGGGACGAAGCGCTCCGCCGTCAGCTCGGGCCGTCCCAGGTAGCCGCGGGCGAGGCCGACGCCGCCGATGTGGAGCTCGCCGGGAACGCCGGCCGGCACCGGCTCGAGCCCGCGGTCGAGGACCAGGATGACGGTGTTGGCGATCGGCCGCCCGATCGGCACCGGGCGGTGGCCGCCGTCCGGCACGCAGGCATGGAAGGTGACGTCGACCGAGGCCTCGGTCGGCCCGTAGAGATTGTGCAGCTCGACCCCGGGCAGGCGGTCGAAGAAGCGCGCCGCGAGCTCCGCGGGGAGCGCCTCGCCGCTGGCGAAGACCTGCCGGACGCTGCGGCAGGCCGCGGCGAGCCCGGGCTGCTCGAGGAACACCTGCAGCATGGACGGGACGAAGTGCAGGGTGGTGACCTGGTGCTCCGCGATCAGGGCTGCCAGCCGCGCCGGGTCCTGGTGCGCCCCGGGCGGCGCCATGACCAGGCGCGCGCCGGCGGTGAGCGGCCAGAAGAATTCCCACACCGAGACGTCGAAGCTGGCCGGGGTCTTCTGCAGCACGCGGTCGGCGGAGGAGAGACCATAGGCGCGCTGCATCCAGAGCAGGCGGTTGACGATGCCGAGATGCGGGACGACCACGCCCTTCGGCCTGCCGGTCGAGCCCGAGGTGTAGATGACGTAGGCGGCGGCGCCAGCGGCCGCTCCGACCTCGGCGCTGCCGCCGTGCGGTCCGGCGCCGGCCCCGGCGGTATCGGCGACGTCGGCGGCATCGGTGGCATGGGCGACATTGGCGGCATGGGCGGCATGGGCGGCGGCATCCGCGCCCGCGGCACCCCCGGACGCCGCCTCGTCGTCGAGCTCGAGCACCTTGCCGGCCGCGGCGAGGGGCGCCGGCAGGGGCCCGAGCCGCGGCAGCAGGCGCCGCTGGACCAGCAGGGCGCCGGGCGACGAGTCCTCCAGCATGGCGGCCAGGCGCTCGGCGGGGTAGTCGGGGTCCAGGGGCACGTAGGCGGCGCCGGCGAGGAGGGTGCCGAGCAGGGCGGTGACCAGCTCGAGCGAGCGCTCGGCCGCGATGGCGACCCGCGACTCCATCCCCACTCCCAGCCGCCGCAGCCGCGCGGCGAGCGTGGCGGCCCGCCGCACCAGCTCCTCGTAGCTCAGGCGCGCGGCGCCATGCTCCACGGCCACCGCGTGCGGCGTCCTTGCGGCCTGAGCGAGGATCAGCTCGTGCAGGCAGACCTCCACCTCCTCGCTCTCCGGCCCGCCCGGCCCGCCCCGCCGGCGCGCGGCCGGCTCGCGGGTCTCGGTGTCGTTCCAGGCTGCCAGCACCTGGTGGCGCTCGTGCGGCGACAGCAGCGCGAGCTCGCCGCAGGGCCGTTCGGGCTCGGCGAGCGCCGCGGCCGCCAGGTTCTCGTAGTGGCTCGCCATGCGCGCCACGGTCGCGACGTCGAAGAGGTCGGTCGCCAGCTTCCAGGTGGCGCACGAGCCCTCGACGGCGGGCGCCAACGACACCGCGAGGTCGAAGCGCGCGATGCCGAGGTCGATCTCGCGCGGCGCGAGCCGCAGGCCGGCCGCATCGAACGGCAGCAGCGGCGCGTTCTGTCCCACGAACATGACCTGGAAGAGAGGCGTGCGCGAGAGATCGCGGCCGGGGCGCAGCTCGTCGACCAGGCGCTCGAAGGGCACTTCCTGGTGGGCGAACGCCGCCAGCACCGTCGCGCGCACCCGGCCCAGCAGCTCGCGCAGCCCTGGTTCGCCCGCCGCGCTCACGCGCAGGACGAGGTTGTCGAGGAAGACCCCGATCAGCCCTTCGAGCTCGACCCGGCCGCGGCTGCCGGCGGGCGACCCCACCACCAGGTCGTGCTGGCCGGTGTAGCGGGCGAGGAGCGCCAGGAAGACGGCGAGCCAGCCCATGAACGGGGTCGCCCGCTCCCGCTGCGCCGCTGCCGCGAGCCGCGCGACGAGCGGCGCCGGCAGGGCGGACTCGTGGTGGGCGCCGCGATGCGAGGCGACTGGCGGGCGGGGGCGGTCGGCGGGCAGATCGAGCACGGCGAGCTCGCCGCCCAGCTGCCGGCGCCAGTAGTCGAGGCCGGGCGCGAGCGCCGCCTCGCTCAGGCGCCCGCGCTGCCGGCGGGCGAAGTCGGCGTACTGCGCCGGCGGCTCCGGCAGCGGCGAGCGCCGGCCGTGCGCGAAGGCGCCGTAGAGGACCGCGAGCTCGCCCGCGAGCACGGCGAGCGAGCCGCCGTCGACCGCGATGTGATGGAAGGCGAGCACCAGCTCGTGCTCCTCCGGGACCGCGAGCCGCAGCAGGGCGGCGCGCACGACCTGGCCGCGCTCGAGCGCGAACGGCCGGCGCCCGAGCTGGCGCGCGGCACGGCCGGCGGCGCCCCGGCGCCGTGGCGCGGGCAGCCTGGCGAGGTCGACGAGCGGCAGCGGCAGGGGGGCGGGAGGGAAGACCACCTGCGCCGGCTCGTCGCCGCGGGCGGCGAAGCCGGTGCGCAGCACCTCGTGGCGGCGCACGATCTCGGAGAGGGCGGCGGCCAGGGCCGCCGCACGCAGCGGGCCCTCGCAGCGCACGGCGGCACCCAGGTTGTGCACCGGGTTGTCGGGCTCGAGCTGGTGCAGGAACCAGAGCCGGCGCTGGGCGAACGAGAGCGGCGCCGGACCGCCGCCGGCTTCGTCCTCGGCAATCGCACCGGCTGTGGCCTCGACGGCCGCACCGGCCGCGGCCTCGGCGGCTGCGCCGGCCGGCACATCCGGGCCGCGGCCTGCCGCCGCGCGCTCGGCGATCACCGCCGCGAGCTGGGCGACGGTCGGCGCCTCGAAGAGCTCGTCGAGCGACAGCTCGACGCCGAAGGCCTCCTCGACGCGGGCCAGCAGCTGCGCCGCGCGCAGGGAGTCGGCGCCGAGGGCGAAGAGGTCCTGCTCGCGACCCACCGCGTCGCATTCGAGCACCTCGGCGGCCAGCCGGGCGAGCAACGCCTCCACTAGATCGTCCCCATGGCGGCGCCGCCGTCGACCTCGACGGTGCGGGCGGTGAAGAAGTCGCACTCGAGGATGAAACGCACCGCCTGCCAGACGTCGCGCGGCTGGCCAAGGCGCGCCAGCGGGACGCGCGCCTGGAGGCGGCCCAGGGCTTCGTCCGAGAAGCCCTCCAGGAAACCGGTCGCGGTGACCCCGGGGGCGACCCCGCCGACGCGGATGCCGTGGCGCGCCAGCTCGAGCCCCCAGGTGCGCGTGCAGGCGTCGAGACCGGCCTTCGAGGCTGCATAGTTCGACTGCCCGGGGTTGCCGGCGCGGGCGATCGACGACAGGTTCACCACCGCCGCTTCGCGCGTCCCCGCCTGGACGACGTGATGGGCGAAGGCCCGCGTCATCAGGAACTGGCCGGTCAGGTTGACGTCGACCACCTTGCGCCACTGGGCGAGCGGCAGGGTCTTGATCTCGCCCTGCTCGGCCGAGAGCAGCAGCCCGTCGCGCGCGATGCCGGCGCTGTTGACGAGCGCGTTGAGGCTACCCAGGCGCTCGGCGGCGGCGGCGACGAAGACGGCGACCGAGGTCTCGTCGGTGACGTCGAGCCTGGCGACGAACAGCTCCTGCCCGCGCTCCGCGGCCTCCGCCGCCAGCTCGCGCAGCCCGGCGGCATTGGAGTCTCCCGCCGCCACCCGGGCGCCGGCGTCCAGCAGCTCGCGGACGAAGCTGGCGCCCAGGCCACCGGCGGCGCCGGTGACGATGGCCCGCACCCGGCTCAGCTCCACCGCGCGCCGCCTCCCGAGTCGCGGCGGCGAAGGTCCCCTTCGCGCAGCGGGCTCGCCGGCCGCGGCGCCAGGTGCACCTCGCGCGCCGCCCGGTTGCCGGACTCGAGCGCCCCCTCCATGGTGCGCGCGAGCAGCGAGGTGTGCTCGCCGGCAAAGTGCACCCGTCCCACGGGCGTGGCGAGCTCCGGCATCCACTCGGTGAGCTGTCCGGGCTTCCACCAGGCGTAGCCGCCGCCCGCCCAGGGATCGGAACCCCAGCTGACCGAGGCGCCGGTCTCGTAGAGCTTGCGGAAGCCGGGATGCACCTGCTCCAGGTGGTCGACCGCCAGGGCGAGCCGCGACGCGTCGTCCATCTCGGCCAGGCGCACCGCCGCGGGGCCCTTGACGTGGCATTCGAGGATGCCCCGGCGCGCCGCGGCGCCGGCGTCCTGGTCGGCGGGCCGGGCGAAGGGGTGCTCGGAGACCAGCTGGATCGGCAGGTCGGTGAAGGCGTTGCCGGCGACGCCGCCGTCCAGCCAGAAGCGGCGCTTGACCTGCAGGTAGACGCGGGTCACCGGGTTGTAGTCCAGGCGCTCGAGGATCCGGCGCCGGGACTCCGGCAGCTCGGGGCCGAAGCGGATCCGGCGCAGCGCCGGGCAGGGCACGGCGCAGATCAGCCGGTCGGCCGCGAGCGACTGCTCGCTGCCCTGCTGGCGAAAGACGACGCGCACGGCGCCTGCCTCGTGCACGATCCTGGTGACCGCCGCCGCGTAGCGGATGCGCCCGCCGAGCGCCGAGGCGAAGGCCTGGGGCAGCCGATCGGTGCCGCCCGGCAGGACCCGCGACCGCTGGCCGAGATAGAAGAGGGCGAGGTCCGAGAGCAGGCGGTGGAGGGCCGAGACCTCTCCCCAGCCATAACCGAACCAGGCGGTCGCGCCGAGCAGCGCCACGGCTTCGCTCGAGGCCCCCTGCCGGCGCAGGAGCTCGGCGAGGGTCAGCCGGTCGAGGTCCTGCCAGGGTGCCAGGCGCCAACCCGGGCGGGTGGGATCGCCGATCTTGTCGACCGGGGCGAAGTACTTCTCGAACATGCCGTCCTTGCCGAGCTTCACCTCCTCGGCGGTGAGCGCGTAGGGCCAGGCCGTGGCCGCGCCGGCCGCGCCCGGCGCGACCAGCAGCCGCTTGCCCCGCAGGTGATGCACGACCGCGAGGCGGCTCGCGGGCGGCGGCGCCGTGGGCAGATTGAAAACCTTTATATAGCGCCCGAAGTGGGGGTGGCTGTCGCTGAAGCCGATCGCTCCCGCCTCGGCGTACAGCCCGTCCCCGAACGGCTCGCGCAGGGTGTGGACGCGGCCGCCCGGACGGTCGCGGGCCTCCAGCACGGTGACGGCATGGCCGAGGGCGGTGAGCTCGTAGGCGGCGGCGAGCCCGGCGAGCCCGGCGCCGACCACGACGACCACCAGCGGCCGGCGCGGCGGGGGCGGCGGCGGCGCCGCTTCGGGAAGCGGCGCCGCCGGCGCGAGCCTAGGCCAGGCGGCGAGCGCGGAGAGCGACCAGCCGGCGCGGCGCAGGAACTCGCGGCGGGTCCAATCGGCGGCCCGCCGCGGCGCGCGCCCGGCCGCCGCGGCGGCTCTTGCCCGGCGGCTGCTCACGGCTCCTCGTCGCCGCCGAGGATGGACGAGTAGAAGGTGTCCATGGGTCCCGTGCGGTCGTCGGGCCAGAGCGCCAGGGTGCCCTCGTCGACCGAGGCGGTGCCGATGTAGTCGCCGGCGTTCGAGAGCAGGAACGAGTGGAAGCTGTAGGGGGCCGTGCACCAGTCGCTGGTCTGCGAGGAGACCCGCAGCGGCGCCGAGAAGGTCGCGCCGCCGTCGCGCGAGCGGACCAGGAAAGTGTCCACCAGCGAGCTCACCGGGCCGGTGCGGTGGGAAGTGGGGTTGAACGCCACGCTGCACGTGGTGCCGGTCGCGACCTCCTGGCTCTGCAGGTAGACGACGTCGACGTCGCCGTTGGCGCGCACCGAGACCGTCGGCCAGATGCGCTTGAGCCCGGTCGGCGGCGGCGCGGCGTCCACCGGGACGGGGGCGCTCCAGGTCGCGCCGCGGTCGCCCGAGGACATCACCAGGGCTTGCGACGAGACCAGCGACTGGCTGCCCGGCGAGCCGGTGACCGGCGCGACCGGGGTGTAGAAGCCGACGTAGATCCGGCCGCGGAAGGGGCCGCTCTGGGCAACCGCGATCCGCGCCTGGTCGTTCATGCGGTTCTTGGCGTAGCCGACCGGCGGGTTGTCGCGCATGGCGTTGTGGCCCTGGATCGAGACCGGCGCGCTGAAGGTCTGGCCGCCGTCGAACGAGGCGGCGAAGCCGATCGCGTCGGTCGGCGTGTTGCTGCCGTCGGCGGCGAAGCGCGGCCCGGACTGCCAGACCACGTAGACCTCGCCGCGGGGTCCGATCGCCACCGCCGGCGCGACCTGCAGCAGGCCGGTGGCGCCGCAGTTGGGGTCGTTGGGATCGGTCGAGTCGGCGCCTTCCTTGGCGACGATCGCCGGCCCCTGCCAGCTGGCGCCGCCGTCGTGGGTGCGCCAGATCTCGATCTGGCCGTAGCCTCCCAGCGGCACGCCGCAGATCTCCTTGACGTTGACGACCGCGACGTAGGCGGCGGCGCTGCCGTCCTTGGCGGCGGCCATCGACTCTCGGGTGTATTGGTCGTTCGGATCCGGCGGGCCGACGATCGTGCCGTCGTCGAAGACGAAGGTGCCGGCGCCGAAATGACCGCGGTAGACGCCGAGCTGCGCCCCGATGCCGGTCTCGGCGTCCTGCATGGTGCTGACCAGGAAATAGGTGTCGTGGCCGTGGTGACCGCCGGCGTGGCCGCGGTGGTTGGCGCCGGCGTGGTGGTCGTCGCCGCCGCGTGCCAGGCGGTCGGCCCAGGGATGGCCGGCGGTGATGGCGTTGCCGAGCGCGAACAGCGAGCCGCCGTCGGTCCAGCTCTGGCCGCCGTCGGTCGAGAACGAGAAGCCGCTGACGCCGGGCGGGGTCTCGGGCGGGCAGGCCAGCCCGGTCGGCGGGCCGCACAGCCCCTGGTGGTCCTCGAAGCCGGCGAGCAGCTCCTCGCCGTCGCCGCTGGCGGCGAGCGTCGAGCTGTTGCGGCTCGGGTTGTCATGGGGGAAGAGCTGCTGCGGCGCGTTGACCGGGACGTTGGGCGACACCTGGGAGGGCTCCGCCGCCCAGACGGCGGCGGCCAGCCCCAGGAATGCCGCGAAGCCCAGCGTGGCGCGGCGGAACAGGCCTGGTCTCATCTCCAATCTCTCCTGGCTCTCCTGGCTCATGTGTTGACCTCCACGGAACGACGGCGGGAGCTTCCCGCCGTCAAGCGTTGTCCGACGTCGAGACCCCGGCGACGGCGTCTCCGGCCATCTCCACGCCGGCGATCAGTGAGGCGGCTTCCTCGTCGCTCAGGCCTTCGATCTGGGCCAGCAGCTCGCGCTCGATCGCCACCGCGAGCTGCGCCACGGTGGGCGCCTCGAAGAGCACGCGCAGCGGCATCGCGAGCTCGAAGGCCTCGACGATGCGGGCCAGCAGCTGCGGCAGCAGCAGCGAGTGTCCCCCCAGGTCGAAGAGGTTGTCGTGAATGCCGATGCGGTCGCGGCGCAGCACCTGCCGCCAGATCTCGACCAGCGTCTGCTCGACGCCGGTCTCGGGCGGCGCGTAGCCGTCGGCGGGGTCCGCGGCGGCCGGCGGCGGCAGGGCCGCGCGGTCGAGCTTGCCGGTCGGCGTGAGCGGCAGCGCGGCGAGCGTCACGAAGTCCGACGGCACCATGTAGGCCGGCAGCCGCGCCTTCAGGAAGTCGCGCAGCTCGCCGACGGCAGTTTCCGGCCCGGCGTCTGCCGGCACCACGTAGGCGAGCAGCCGGCGGCCGCCGCGCTCGTCCTCCGCGGCGACGACCGCGGCCTCGCGCACCGCGGGATGCGCGGCGAGCAGCGCGGCGACCTCCCCCGGCTCGACGCGGAAACCGCGGATCTTGACCTGGTCGTCCACCCGGCCCACGAACTCGAGGCAGCCGTCGGGCCGGTAGCGCGCCAGGTCGCCGGTGCGATACAGGCGCGCCCCCGGCGCGCCGTTCCGATCGCCCCGGCGCGCCCCTGGCGCGCCGTTCCGATCGCCCAGATGCGCCCCTGGCGCCCCCACCCCCCCTGCCCCCAGGCCGTCCGGGGCCGGGACGAAGCGCTCGGCGGTCAGCTCGGGCCGGCCGAGATAGCCGCGGGCGAGAGACCCGCCGGCGACGTGCAGCTCTCCGGCCACGCCCACCGGCACCGGCTGCAGAGCGGCGTCGAGCAGCCAGACCTGGGCGTCTCCCCAGGGGCGCCCGATCGGCGCCGACGCGGCGAGCGCCGCCCCCCCGGCCCCCGCAGCGATCGTCGCCGCCGGCAGGGCCACGCCCGGCCGCGAGGCGCCCGGTCGCGAAACGCCCCCGCCCGCCGGCGGCGGCAGCCAGCAGGCGGTCGCGACCACCGTCGCCTCGGTCGGCCCGTAGGTGTTCACCAGGCAGGGGGAGGGCCCCGTCGCCGCCAGCCAGGCGAGCACCCGCTCCGGCAGGGCGGCCTCGCCGCCCAGGATCACCAGGCGCAGCGACGGCGGGCAGACCAACCGCTCGCGCGCCAGCTCCGCGGCCAGGGTGTGCCAGTAGGCGGTGGGCAGGTCGAGGACGGTGATCCGCCACTCGCCGCAAGCCGCGAGGAAGCGGGCCGGCGACGCCATCATCTCGTCGTCGCGCAGCACCAACGCCGCCCCGGCGGCGAGGCAGGGGAAGATCTCCTCGACGCTGGCGTCGAAGCTCAGCGAGGCGAACTGCAGCACCCGGTCGTCCGGCCGCAGGCCGTAGGCGGCGAGCGCCGCGAGCGTGAAGCGGGCCAGCGCGCCGTGCTCGACCTGCACTCCCTTCGGCCGGCCGGTCGAGCCCGAGGTGTAAAGGACGTAGGCGAGCTGGCGCAGGTCGGGCACGCCCGCCATGCCGCGGCGGCCGGCAGGCACACCGACCGCCGCCGCGGTCTCCTCGAGCCGCACCACCGGCACGCCGGTCAGGCCCGCCACGCCGACCAGCTGCCGGGGAGCGAGCAGCGCCGCGGCCCGCGCATCGGCGAGCAGGAAGGCGAGGCGCTCGGCGGGCAGGGCGGGATCGAGCGGCAGATAGGCCGCACCGGCCTCGAGGATGCCGAGCACGGCCGCGACCATCTCCGGGCAACGCGGGCAGCACAACGCGACGACGCTCTCCGGGCCGATGCCCAGGCGGCGCAGGCAGCCGGCCACGGCCCGCGCCCGCGCCGCCAGCTCGCCGTAGGTGAGGACCTCGTTGCCCTGGATGACGGCGGGCGCCGCGGGAGAGCGCTCGGCCCGCTCCCAGACGAGCTGGTGGGCGGCGCGCGGCGCACCGTCCGCGGCCGGCGCGCCGGCGGCCGTGGCGGTCCATTCGATCGCGGCCTGGTGGCGCTCGGCGCTCCATTCGATCGCGGCCTGGTGGCGCTCGGCAGGCGTCAGCCACGACGCTTCGGCGAGACGCCGTTCGGGTGCCGCTACGAGGGCGGCGAGCAGGCCGGCGAGATGGCCGGCGAGGCGGCGGATGGTGGCCCGCTCGAAGAGGTCGGCGCTGAAGTGCACCACCCCGGTCAGCGCGTCGCCCTCTTCCGACAGCCAGAGCGCCAGGTCGCAGTTCGCCCGCACGCCCTCGTAGAGGTCGACCGGCGTGATCGCCAGCCCCGGCGCCTCGACCGCCCCCGCCGCGAAGTTCTGCAACCCGAACATGGCCTGGAACAGCGGCGTGCGGGAGAGGTCGCGCTCGGGCGCGAGCTCTTCGAGGAGCTTCTCGAAAGGCAGGTCCTGGTGCTCGAAGGCCCCGAGCGTGGTCTCCCGCACGCGCCCCAGCAGCTCGCGGAAGCTGGCCTCGCCGCCGAGCTCGGTGCGCAGCACCAGGGTGTTGACGAAGAAGCCGAGCAGGGGCTCGACGTCCTGCCACCGGCGGTTGGCCACGTAGGTGCCGACGTTCAGGTCGGCCTGGCGGGTGTAGCGCCCGAGCAGCGCGTAGAAGCCGGCGAGCAGGGTCATGAACAGCGTCGCCCCCTGCGCCCGGCCGAGCTCGCGCAGCGGCCGGACCAGGGACGCGGGCAGCCGCACCGGCTCGGCGGCGCCGCGGTAGCTCTGGACGGCGGGCCGGGGACGGTCGGCGGGCAGGTGGAGCATCTTCGCCGCCCCGGCGAGCCGCGCGCGCCAGTACTCGAGCTGCCGCCGGGCGTCATCGCCCTCGAGCCACCGCTGCTGCCAGGCGGCGTAGTCGACGTACTGCACCGCCAGCGGGGGCAGGGGCGAGGGGCGGCCGTCGCGGCAGGCCAGGTAGAGCGCCGCCAGCTCGCGGGTGAAGACGGCGAGCGACCAGCCGTCGAAGACGATGTGATGGATGGTGAGCAGCAGCAGGTGCTCGCCGGCGTCCAGCCGCAGCAGCGCGGCCACGAGCAGCGGTCCGCGTTGGAGGTCGAAGACGCGCTCGCTCTCGGCCCGCGCGAGCCGCACGCAGGCGGCGTGCCGCGCGCCGGCGGGCAGGGCGTGGAGGTCGACCAGGGGGAGCGGCGGCGGCGCGGGCGCGGCGGCGATGACCGCCACCGGCCGGCCCTCGCTGGCCGTGAAGGTGGTGCGCAGCGTCTCGTGGCGGCGCACGATCTCCGCCAGGGCGCCGGCGAGCGCCGCCGGCACCAGCGGACCGGCGAGGCGCAGCGCCAGGGACAGATCGTAGGCCGGCGTCCCGGGCTCGAGCTCGACCAGGAACCACTGCCGCAGCTGGGAGGACGACAGTGGCAGCTCGCCGCCGCGCCCGACCGGCCGGATGGGCGAGGCCTGGCCGCCGGCCAGCTCCACCATCGCCGCCATCGCCGCCGCCAGCTCGGCGACGGTCGGACGCTGGAACAGGGTGCGCAGCGGCAGCTCGACGCCGAAGCTCTGGCGGATGCGCGCCACCAGCTGGGTGGCCAGGAGCGAGTGGCCGCCGAGGGTGAAGAAGTTGTCGTGGATGCCGATGCGGGACACCCCCAGCACCTCGCTCCACAGCCCGGCCAGGCCGTGCTCCACGGCATTGCGCGGGGAGGCCGGCGAGCCGTCCTCGCCGGGCGCGCCGCCGGCGGCGGCCGGCGCGGGCAGAGCGGCGCGGTCGAGCTTGCCGTTGGCCGTCACCGGCAACGCCGGCAGGAAGACGAAGGCGGCCGGCACCATGTACTCGGGCAGCGCGCGCCGCAGGTGGTCGCGCAGCTCCTCGGGCGCGGGCGCCGCACGCTCCCCGCCGGCAGGCACCACGTAGGCCACCAGCATCCGTTCGGCAGCCGCCGGTGCCGCGGCGCCGGCCGCGCTGCCTGCGCTGCCCGCGCTGCCCGCCGGCGTGTCGGCGGCGCCCGCCGCCCGCGCCATGACCACCGCTTCGCGGACCCCGGGATGGCGGGCGAGGGCCACCTCGATCTCTCCCAGCTCGATGCGGTAGCCGCGCACCTTGACCTGGTGGTCGAGCCGGCCGAGGAACTCGAGGTTGCCGTCCGGCAGGTGCCGCGCGCGGTCGCCGGTGCGGTAGAGGCGCGCTCCCGGCCGGCGCGAGAAGGGGTCGGGAAGGAAGCTCGGCGCGGTGAGCTCGGGCCGCCCCGCGTAGCCGCTCGCGAGGCAATCGCCGCCGATGTAGAGATCGCCCGGCACGCCGATCGTGCACGGTCCGAGGCCGTCGGCGAGCGCTTCGAGCACGTGGTAGCGGGCATTGGCGATGGGACGGCCGTAGGGGATGCTCGGCCAGCCGGGATCGACCTCCGCCACCGGGAACCAGTTCGACCACACCGTCGCCTCGGTGGCGCCGCCCAGGGCGATCACCCGCGCCGCGGGGAAGGCGCGGCGCACGCGCTCGGGCAGCGTCACCGGGATCCAGTCGCCGGAGAGCAGCACCAGCCGCAGGGCGCTGGCGGGCTCGGGCGCGGCGGGGAAGAGCGGCGCCAGGCGCACCAGGGCAGCGGGCGCCGAGTCCCAGATGGTGACGGCTCCCTGCCGCAGCAGCCCCACCAGGCGGTCGGGATCGGCGAGCTCCGCGTCCGTCGCGACCTGCACGGCTCCGCCCGCCGCCAGCACGCCGAAGACGTCGTACACCGAGAGGTCGAAGCTGAGCGAGGCGACGAACAGCAGGCGGTCGCGGGCGCCGATCCCCAGGGCGCGGTTGATCCACGCGATCAGGTTGGCCACCGGCCGATGCTGGACGACGATCCCCTTCGGCTCGCCGGTCGAGCCCGAGGTGTGGATGACGTAGGCGACGTCCTCCGGACCGGCGACCGCCGGCAGGCGCGAGGCGGGCTGCCGGGCGGTATGCCAGCTCGTCCACCAGCGCTTGCGCCGGCGGGCGGGCGCGACGTCCGGACATCGCGGGCGCGGCGGGAGCAGCACGACGTCGTAGCGGTAGCGCAGCTCGTTGGCGAAGCCGCGGTCGCGGTGGTGGATGGCGGCCTCGCCGAGGTCGGCGAAGAAATCCTCGTCGAGGTAGAGCTCGCGGCCGCGCGGCGGCGCCGCCCCGTCCACCCCACCCGCCGCGCCCGCCGCGCCCGCCGCGCCCGATGTACGACGGCCGGTCGCGATGGCGTGGGCGAGCTCGCCGCGCCGCCGCGCGTCCAGCACGTCGGCCACCACCAGCGCGCCGCCGGGCGCCAGCCGCGCCGCGGCATCGCGGATGACCCGCTCGAGGTAGCGCGGACCGGGGAAGAACTGCGCCGTGCTCGCGATCAGGACGAGGTCGAAGCGCTCGCGGTCCGCGACCAGCCCGTCGAGCTCGTGGGCGAAGCCGGTCAGCAGCTCGACCCGGTCGAGCCCGGCGGCGTCGCGGCGCTCGCGGTTGCGCTGCTGGGTCAACGGGGAAGGATCGAGGCCGACGCAACGCCCGACCCGCGGCGCGATCTCCCACAGCAGCAGGCCGGCGCCGCAGCCGATCTCGAGCACGCGCGCATCGCGGCGCAGCCAGGGAGCGGCGAGCGCGAGGACTCGGTCGCGGTACTCGTCGACCTCGGCCTCGCCGAACGGCCGGCCGGTGATGGCGCTGACGAAGCCGCCGGCGGTCACCCGGTCGACCGCCCGCTCCGCCACGTAATCCCAGAGCGCGCGCACGCTCTCGGGATCGACCTCCTCGACCGGCAGCTCGGGCGCGTCCACGGCCAGGCAGAGGGTGTCCGCCAGGGCCGGCAGGCGCCAGCGCATCTCCTCCGCCGCCGCGAGCTGGGCGCGGCCGGCCACCAGCGCGCGCGCGCCGGTCGCGGCGAGGATCGACTCCACCCGCTCGGCCGGCCAGGAGGCGTCGAGCGGCAGGTAATGGCCGCCCGCCTCCAGGATGCCGAGCACCGCCGCCAGCATGTCGAGCGAGCGCTCCATCCACACCCCCACCCCGGCGCCGCGCGGCAGGCCCACCCCCGAGCCGGCGCGCAGCAGGTGGCCCAGCCGATTGGCGCGCGCCGCGAGCTCGGCGTAGGTGAGGTCCTCGCCCGCGCAGCTGGCGGCGAGGGCTCGCGGCGCGCGCGCGGCGGCGGCGGCGAAGAAGTCGTGGAGGAGCGTGCCCTCCGGGAAGGGGGCCGCGGTGTCGTTCCACTCCCGCAGCAGCTGGTGCCGCTCCGCCGCCGCGAGCAGGTCGAGCCCGGCGAGGGGGGCGCCGGCGTCGGCGGCCCCGCCGGCGAGCAGGTTCACGAAGCGGCCCGCCAGGCGGAACACCGTGGCGCGGTCGAACAGGTCGGCGCTGTACTCGATCCAGCCGGTGAGCACTTCCCCGCGGTCGACCAGGTACAGCGTGAGGTCGAACTTGGCGATCGCGGCGCCCGGATCGAGCGGCGTGACCTCCAGGCCGGACAGCGCCGGCGCCGGCGCCGGGCCGTCGAGCGCGAACATCACCTGCACGAGGGCTTGCCGGCTCAGGTCGCGCGCCAGGCCCAGCTCGTCGACCAGGCGCTCGAACGGCAGGTCGGCATGGTCATAGGCGGCGAGCGCCGTGCGGCGCACGCGATCGAGCAGCTCGGCGAAGCCGGGACCGCCGCCGCAGTCCGTGCGCAGGGGGAGGATGTTGACGAAGAAGCCGATCAGGTCTTCGATCTCGGGGCGGCCGCGATTGGCGAGGGGCGAGCCGACGGCGACGTCGGCCTGGCCGGTGAGGCGGTGGAGCAGTGCCTGCCAGGCGGCGAGCGTGGTCATGAACAGGGTGACGCGCCGGGCGCGGGCCAGGGCGCGGAGGCCGCCGGCGAGCCCGGCCGGGACCGTGAACGCCGCGCCGCCGCCGCGGAAGCTCTGCACCGGCGGGCGGGGATGGTCGGTGGGCACCGCCAGGGTGGCCAGGCCGGCCAGCTGCTCCCGCCAGTAGGCGAGCTGGCGCTCCAGCACCGCCGGCGGCCACGCGCGCTGCCAGGCGGCGAAGTCGGCGTACTGCACGGGCGGCTCGGCGAGCGGCGAGTGGCCCCGGCCGCGGGCGGCGGCGTAGAGCAGCGACAGCTCGTGGAGCAGCACGGACTCGGACCAGCCGTCCGAGACGATGTGGTGGACGGTGAGCAGCAGGGCGTGGCGGGAGCCGGCGCCGACCCTGGCCGCGGCGCCAGTGCCGGCCCGGGCCGCCAGCCGGACGAGCCGCGCGCGCAGCAGCGGGCCGCCCGCCAGGTCGAAGGGCAGGGCGGCCTGCTCACGGCCGAGTCGTGCGAGCTCGGCCGCGCGCTCGCCGGAGCGGTCCGGCAGGCGGGCCAGGTCCACCAGCGGCAGCGGCACCGGGGCGGCCGGCAGCACCTCCTGCCACGGCTCGCCGGCGACCTCGACGAAGCGCGTGCGCAGCACCTCGTGGCGGCGGACGATCTCGCTCAGGCCGGCGGCCAGCGCCGCCGGGTCGAGCGGTCCGCGCAGCTCCCACGCCGTGGGGATGTTGTAGGTCGCGCTCCCCGGCGTCAGGCGGTCGAGGAACCAGAGGCGTTGCTGCGGGAACGACAGCGGCGCGAGGCGCGCGCGCGGCCCCCTCCCGAGCGGCGGCAGCGTGATCTCCTCGGACTCCTGGCGGACGGCGGCGACCCGCTGCGCCAGCGTGGCGACGGTGGGGTGCTCGAACAGCGCGTGCACCGGCAGGGCGACGCCCAGTGCCTCGCGCACCCGCGACAGCACGCGCGTCACCATCAGCGAGTGGCCGCCGAGGGCGAAGAAGTTGTCGTGCACCCCGACGGCCCGGGAGCCGTTCGCCGGCCGGCCCAGCACTTCCTCCCAGATGCCGGCGATCAGCTCTTCCAGCTGCGATGCCGGCTCCACCCGCTCCGGCTCGCCGCTGCCGCGGGCGAGCGCCGCCGCCGGCGCCGGCGCCGGCAGCGCGCGGCGGTCCACCTTGCCGCTGGCGTTGAGCGGCATCGCCTCGAGCGCCACGAAGTCCGCCGGCACCATGTAGTCGGGAAGCTGCCGGCGCAGGTGCTCGCGCAGCTCGGATGCTGTTGGTGTTGCCGGCAGGGCCGCCGTTACCGGCAGCGACGGCGTTGCCGTCGCGGGCCGCGCCGTCCAATAGGCCACCAGCCGCCCGTCGCGCGCCACGACCGCCGCGTCCCGCACCCCGGCATGGCCGGCCAGCACCGCCTCGATCTCCCCCAGCTCGATGCGCAGGCCGCGGATCTTGACCTGGTGGTCGAGACGCCCCAGGAACTCGATCTCGCCGTCGGGTAGGAAGCGGGCGAGGTCGCCGGTGCGATACAGGCGCGCCCCCGGCGCGCCGTTCGGATCGTCCAGGCGCTCGCCGGGCTCAGCCGCCGCGCCGCCCGTGGGATCGGGCACGAAGCGTTCGGCGGTGAGGTCCGGCCGCCGCAGGTAGCCGCGCGCCAGTCCGCGGCCGCCGACCGCGAGCTCGCCCGGCACACCGGCCGGCACCGGCCGCAGGGCGGCGTCGAGGATGGAGACCCGCACCCCCGTGATCGGCCGGCCGATCGTCGGCGGCTGGCCGCGCCGCTCGCGCTCGGCTCCCGGCGGCACCGCCCCGGAGGTCGTGACCACGGTGCCCTCGGTCGGCCCGTAGTTGTTGACCAGCGGGAACGGCAGCGACGGGTGCGGATGGCGGCGCAGCCGGTCGCCGCCCGTCAGCAGGCAGCGCAGCGCCGGGCGGGCGCTCGGCCAACCCAGGTCGAGCAGTTCCTCGGCGAGCGCCACCGGCAGCCAGCCGATGGTGATCCGCTCGTCCAGCAGCCAATCGCGCAGCCCTGCGGCCGAGAAGCGCAGGGCCTCGGGAGGGAGGTGCAGGCTCGCACCGCTCGCCAGGTAAGGCCAGGTCTCCCAGACTGCCGCGTCGAAACCCACCGCCGACAGCAGCGTCGCGCGGTCGTCCGCGGTCACCGCGAAGGCCTCCACGTGCCAGTCGACCAGGCCCGCCAGCGAGCGGTGGCTGATCTCCACCCCCTTGGGCCGCCCCGTCGAGCCCGAGGTGTAGATGACGTAGGCCAGGTTGTCGGGCGAGAGCGCGGCGGCCGGCCCGGCGGCACCGGCCTCCGCCCAGCCGCAGTCTCCTTCCCGCGCGGGCCCCTCGAGGTCGAGCTCGTGCGGGAAGAGGCAGCGAATGCCGCGCGCCGCGGCGAGCTCGGCCACCGGACCCCGGCGAGCGAGCAGCACCGATGCCGCCGAGTCGGCGAGCTCGAAGCTCAGCCTCTCCTCGGGATGAGACGGGTCGAGCGCCACGTAGGCGCCGCCCGCCGTCAGCACCGCGAGCTGCGCCGCCACCAGCTCCGGCGAGCGCTCGAGGCAGACTCCCACCCGCACCTCCGGGCCCACCCCGGCGGCGCGCAGCGTCCGGGCGAGCCGGCCGGCCCGCGTCACCAGCTCGCCATAGCCGAGCCGGTGACCGCCGTTCACGACCGCCGGCCGGTCCGGCGCGCGCCAAGCCTGCTCCCAGACCCGCTCCGGCACGGTGGCGGCCGACCCCGCCGCGCGTACGGCGCTCGCCGCGGGCCGCCGCGCTCCCGGCCGGTCGGCCGCGGCTCCGCCTGTCGCCAGACGCGGCACTCCTGGCCGGTCGTTCCATTCGAGCAGCTGCTGGCGCTCGGCGGGGCCGAGCAGCGGCAGGTCCGCGAGCGGCGTCTCGGGCGCCGCGGCGGCGCCCGCGAGCAGCGCCGCGAAGTGGGCGAGCAGCCGGGCCGCGGTCGCCCCGGTGAAGAGATCGGTCGCGTACTCGAGCTCGAGCGCCAGGTCGGGCGCCGCCCCCTGCCCCTCGTGGACCACCAGGGAGAGGTCGCACTTCGCCGTCGCGGTCTCGGCCGTGGGCAGCGGCTCGAGACCGAGCGGGCCCGCCGGCGCGGCGCCCGCCCGGCTCGCGGGCTCGAAGCCGAGCACCACCTGGACCAGGGGGTTGCGCGACGGGTCGCGCTCCGGCCGCAGCGCCTCGACCAGCGCCTCGAAGGGCAGGTCTTCATGGGCGTAGGCCGCCAGCGCGGTGTCGCGCACCGCGGCGAGCAGGCGGCGGAGGTCCGGCTCACCCGCGAAGGTGACGCGCAGCGGCAGGAGGTTGACGAAGAAGCCGATCAGACCCTGCACTTCCGGGCGCGCGCGGTTGGCCACCGGCGTGCCGATCAGCAGGTCCCGCTGGCCGGTGTAACGGGCGAGCAGCGCCGCGAAAACCGCCGACGACAGCATGTGCAACGTCGCTCCCTCCCGGCGCGCCGCCCGCTGCAGCCGCGCCGCCTCGGCCGGCAGGAGCAGCTCGCGGATGGCGCCGCGGAAGCTCTGGGCCGCTGGCCGCGGCCGGTCGGTGGGCAGCTCGAGGACGACCGGCGCACCGGCCAGCTGCCGGCTCCAGAAGGCCAGCCGGCGCGCCATCGCCTCGGGCGGCCAGCCGCGCTGCCAGGCGGCGAAGTCGGCATATTGGAGCGCCGGCTCCGGCAATGCCGCCGGCCGCCCCGACGCCGCCGCGAGGTACAGCTCGGTCAGCTCGCGACGCAGGATCTCCTCCGACCAGGCGTCGAAGGCGATGTGATGGATGGTCGCCAGCAGGACCTGCTCGCCGGCCGCCAGCCGCACCAGCGCTGCCCGCAACAGCAGCCGGCGTTCGCCGCCCAGGTCGAAAGGACGAGCCCCCTCCTCGCGCCGCAGCCGCGCCAGCTCGCTTGCCGCCGCGGGCAGGGCGCGCAGGTCCACGAGCGGCAGCGGCACCGGCATGGGCGGGAGGATCATCTGCCGGGGCTCGCCCTGCACCGCGACGAAGCGGGTGCGCAGCGTCTCGTGGCGGCGCACCACCGCGCCCAGGGCGGCTGCCAGGGCCGCCGGCGACGGCTCGCCGGCGAGACGGTAGGCGGCCGCGACGTTGTAGGTCGCCCGCCCGGGCGCCAGGCGATCGAGGAACCAGAGCCGCTGCTGCGCGTACGACGTCGGCAGGGTGGCGGCAGCGCGGTCCGTTGCCGCTGTTGCCGGCATTCGCGGCGTTCGCGCGAGGGGCGGCAGCGCGGGCACCGCCGCCGGCCCCGGCTTCGGGGCGGGCCCCGCCGCCGAGGCCTCGCCGTCTGCCGGGTGCTCGGCGGCGAGCGCCTTCTCCACCCATGCCGCGAGCGCCGACACCGTCGGCGCCGTGAACACGTGGCGCATCTCGAGCTCGACGCCGAGCGCCGAGCGCAGGCGCGACAGCACTTTGACGGCGAGCAGCGAATGGCCGCCGAGGTCGAAGAAGTCGTCGTCGCCGCCGATGCCGTCCTGCTCGCGGTCGAGGACCTCGGCGAAGATGCCGGCGACCACCCGCTCGACCAACGTGTGCAGCGGGGTACGGCGGACCCGCGGCAGCTCGTTCTCGATCGTGGCCGCGGCCAGCGCGCGGCGGTCGAGCTTGCCGTTCGCGGTCAGCGGCAGCGCGGCGAGGAAGACGATCTCCTGGGGCACCATGGGCTCGGGCAGCGTGGCGGCGAGGAAGGCGCGCAGCTCGCCCGCCGCCGGCGGCGCGCCGGCCGCGGGCACGACGCAGGCGACGAGCGACGTCCCTGCCATCGCCTGGCGGGCGATCACTGCCGCGGCGGCGACCGCCGGCGACCGCAGCAGGACCGCCTCGACCTCGGCCGGCTCCACCCGCACGCCGCGGACCTTGACCTGCTGGTCATCGCGGCCGAGGAACTCGAGCTCGCCGCCCGCCAGCCACCGGCAGCGGTCGCCGGTGCGGTAGAGACGCTCGCCTGGCGCGGCGGCGAAGGGGTCGGGCACGAAGCCTTCGGCGGTCGCCGCGGGCTGGCCGACGTAGCCCCGGGCCAGGCAGGCGCCGCCGACGACCAGCTCGCCCGGCACTCCCAGCGGCGCCGGCGCTCCGCCGGGCTCGAGGACATGCACCCGGCAGCCGCCGATGGGACGTCCGATGGGGACCGTCAGGGCCCGCCTGCCGCCGCCCACCTCGCCGGACTCGCCGTCCCCGCCATCCTCGCCGTCCGCCGATGGCCGCCAGGTGCGCCAGGTGGCGTCGATGGCCGCCTCGGTCGGCCCGTAGGCGTTGTGGATGGGGATGCCGGCCGCCGCGGCGAAGCGGTCATACAGCGCCCGCGGCAGCACCTCGCCGCCGACGACGAGCTGCCGCAGACCCGAGGCGGCCGCGCGCTGCAGCGCGCCTTCCTCCAGCAGCAGCTCGACGACCGGCGGCACCAGCTCGGCGAAGGTGATCCGATACTCGGCGCAGAGGCTCGCCAGCGCGCGGGGATCGCGGCGGCGCGCGGCGCCGGGCAGCACGGTGCGGCCTCCCGCCACCAGCGGCAGGAAGATCTCCGAGAGGGCGACGTCGAAGCCCAGCGCAGCGAGCTGCGGCAAGGCGTCGTCCGGTCCGAGGCCGAACGCCTCGCGCGCGCGGAGCATGCGGTTGGCCAGCGCGCGATGCGGCACCGCCACCCCCTTCGGCCGCCCGCTGGTGCCCGAGGTGTAGAGGACGTAGGCCAGCTGATCCGGCAGCGGCGCCGCGGTGGCCGCGGGTCTGCCGCCGCCGGCGGCGTGGAGGCCCTCCTCGCCCAGGGCGCGGGGCGCGCCCAGCGCGGCGGGCAGCCCCGCGAACAGGTGCGGGTCGCCGATCACCAGGGCGGCGCCGGCGTCGCGCAGCATGAACGACCGGCGCTCCTCGGGCAGGGCGGGATCGAGCGGCAGGAAGGCCCCGCCGGCCTCGAGCACCGCGAGCAGGGTGACCACCAGGGTGGGGGAGGGCTCGCAGGCGATCCCCACCACCGTCTCCGGACCGACGCCCTCGGCAGCCAGGCGGCGCGCCAGCCGGTGGGCGCGCCGCGCCAGCTCGCCGTAGCTCAGGCTGGCGCCCGGCCCCTCCACGGCCACCGCCGCGGGCCGCGCCGCGGCCTGGCGCCATACCAGCTCGTGCACGCAGGGCACGGTACCGGCGGCGAGGGGCCCTTGGCTCCAGTCGCGCAGCTGGCGGCGCTCCTGCGCGTCGAGCCAGGGCAGCTCGGCCACCGGGCGGTCCGGCTCGGCCAGCGCGGCCGCGATGAGCCGGCCGAGGCGGCCGAGGAGGCGCTCGACGGTCGGACGGTCGAAGAGGTCGCGGGCGTACTCGCAGCGGCCGGCGATCGGGCCCACGCCCGCGTCCTCGAGCTCGAGCTCGAGGTCGACCTTGGCGGTGCCGGTGTGCACGTCGAGCGCGGTGGCCTCGACGCCTGGCAAACGCGGCAGCGGACGGGCCTCCTCGACGACCTGCAGAGTGGCCTGAAAGAGCGGGCCGCGGCTCGCGTCGCGCGGCGAGTTGAGCTCCGCGACCAGGCGGTCGAAGGGGAGGTCCTGGTGATCGAGGGCGGCGAGCGCCGTCTCCCGCACGCGGCCGAGGAGCGCGTCGAAGGACGGATCGCCGGCCAGATCGGCCCGCAGGCAGACCTCGTTGACGAAGAGTCCGATGAGCCCCTCGAGCTCGGCCGAGCGCCGGCCCGCGGTGGGAACGCCGATGGCGAAGTCGAGCTGCCGGCTGGAGCGGGAGAGCACGGCGGCATAGGCGGCGGCGAGCGCCATGAACGGCGTTGCGCGGCGCCGGCGGGCCAGCTCGCGCAGCCGGTCCGCGAGCGGCGGCGGCAGGGTCCAGGCGGCGAGCCCGCCGTGCCAGGTGCGCAGCGGCGGCCGCGGCTGGTCGGTCGGCAGGTCGAGGGGAGGACAATCGGCGAGGCGCTCGCGCCACCACCCGGCCTGCCCGGCGATCGCCGGATCGTCGAGCCGGAGGCGCTGCCACCAGGCATAGTCGGCGTAGCGCCGCCGCGGCGCCGGCAGCGGGCATGGACGCCGGCCGAGGGCGGCATCGTAGAGCGCCGACAGCTCGCGCCAGAAGATCCCCTCCGACCAGCCGTCGAAGACGAGGTGATGCACGGTGACGAGCAGGGCGTGCTCCTGCCCGCCCGGAGCGAGGCGTACCAGCACGGCGTGCAGCAGCCGGCCGCGGGCCAGCGAGAAGCGCAGCCGCGCCGCGAGAAGGGTCAGGCGCTCGAGCTCGCCGGGCCGGGCGGCCTGCGGCAGGGACGACAGGTCCCACAGCGGCAGCCGCGCGCTCGCGGCCTCCGGCTCCAGGATCTCCTGCCAGGGCTCGCCGTCGATCTCCGGGAAGCGGGTGCGCAGCGGCTCATGGCGAGCGGCGACGGCGGCAAGCGCGGCGGCCAGGGCGGCGGGGTCGAGCGGTCCGCGGAGGCCGACCGCGCTGGCGACGTGGTAGGCCGGCTGATCGAGCGCCAGGCGGTCCGCGAACCAGACTCCCAGCTGCGCGGGCGAGAGCGGATAGCGGGCCTGGTCCGGCGCCGCGACGAGCTGCCCGGCGGCAACCGCGGGAGGCGTGGCGGCCTGGGCCGCCGCCTCGCCGGCCACCCCGCCCACGCCGGCTATAGCGGCCGCCGCGGTGGCCGTCGTAGTGGTGGCCGCCGCGATGGTTGCGGCCAGGGCGGCCACGGTCGGCGCCGCGAACAGCGTCGCCAGGGTGAGCTCGACGCCGCAGCCGTCGCGCAGCCGCGCCAGCATCCGGGTGGCGGTCAGCGAGTGGCCGCCGAGAGCGAAGAAGTCGTCGTCGATCCCGATGCGCGAGAGCCCCAGCAGCTCGCTCCAGAGCGCGGCCAGCCGGCGCTCGAGCGGCGAGCGCGGCGCGACGAACGGCTCGGCGAGATCGGCCGCCGCCGCTCCCGGCGCGGGCAGCGAGCGCCGGTCGAGCTTGCCGTTCGGGGTGCGCGGCAGGGCGTCGAGGTGCACGAAGATCGAGGGCACCATGTGCTCGGGCAGCGTCCGCCGCAGGAACTCGCGCAGCTCCCGGGCGGTGGGGACCGGGTCGGCCGCGAGATACGCCACCAGCAGCCTGCCGCCCTGCTCGTCCTCGCGCGCGGCGGCCGCGGCCTCGCGCACCGCCGGGTGGCGCGCCAGCGCCGCCTCGATCTCGCCCAGCTCGACGCGGAAGCCGCGGATCTTGACCTGCTGATCGGTGCGGCCCAGGAAGAGGAGATCGCCGCCGGGCAGCCGGCGCGCCAGGTCGCCGGTGCGATAGAGGCGCGAGCCCGCGGCCGCGAGCCGGCCGCACGACGGATCGGGGAGGAAGCGTTCGGCGGTGAGGTCGGGCCGCCCGAGGTAGCCGCGAGCGAGGCCCTCGCCTCCGAGGTAGATCTCCGCGGTGCCGTCCGCGCCGTCCACGGCGTCCACGGCGTCCATGCCGTCCAAGCCGTCCGCGCCGGACGTGCCGGAGGTCACCGCGGCGAGGCCGCCCCGGGCCGCGAGCAAGACGGCGCGGGTCCCGGGGAGCGGGCGGCCGATGGGCGGCCAGGGCGCGGCAGGGAGCGGGCCGCGGCCGAGCTCCGCGCAGGTCGAGTAGGTGGTGTCCTCGGAAGGACCGTAGAGGTTGAGCACCCGCGCGGCCGCGGTGGTGCGGTGGATCGCCGCGACGAGCGCGCCGGGAAGCGCCTCGCCTGCCAGGTTGATCACCAGCACGGACGGCGGGACGCCGCCCTGCCGCACCAGCTCCGCCATCGCTCCGGGCACGGTGTTGATCAGGGTCACCTCGGCGGCGGCGGGCAGCGCCGGCAGCGCCAGGGCATTCGCGGCCAGGATTGCGGCGCCGCCGGCGGCGAGCGGCACGAAGAGCTCGAACACCGAGAGATCGAAGCAGATCGAGGTGGCGGCGAGGACGCCCGCGAGCTCCTGGCGCGAGAAGCTCCGCAGGGCCCAGCTGACGCGCGCGGTGGCGCTGCGGTGGGTGATCGCGACGCCCTTCGGCCGCCCGGTCGAGCCCGAGGTATAGATCACGTAGGCGAGGTTCGCCGGCAGCGCGAGGTTCGCCGGCCGCTCGCCGCTCGCCGCCGCGATCTCGCGCGCGTCGGCGTCGAGCACGACGCGCCGCACCGGGTGCGCCGGGAGCGACGGCAGCGTCCGCAGCAATGCCTGCTCGGTGACCAGCACCGGGACCTGGCTGTCGGCGAGCAGCAGGGCGAGGCGGGACTCCGGGTAGGCCGGATCGAGCGGCACGTAAGCGCCGCCCGCCTTGAGCACGCCCAGCAGGCCTACCACCAGCTGCTCGCCGCGCGCCAGGCAGAGGCCCACCGGCACTTCCGGCCCGACCCCCAGCCGGCGCAGGTGATGCGCCAGCCGGTTGGCTCTCGTCTCCAGCTCGGCATAGCTCAACCGGCGCTCGCCGGCGACCACGGCGGCAGCGGCGGGAGTGCGGGCGGCCTGGGCCTCGAAAGTCTCGTGCAGCAAGCGCGGGGCGGCGGCGGGACGATCGGCCGCCGCCGGCTCCCGCGCTCGATCTCGTGACGTGTCAGTCATCAAGCTGCGTTCTCCAACCTGCGACGAGCGCGGTCTGCCCGCGATTCGCCACCGCTGTCGTGCGGGCTCGATGGCGAGTCGAGTCGAGATGAATTGAGTCCGATCGCTCCCTGCAAGAATCCGACGAAGCCGGCGGCGCGCGGCCGATCCGACACGGACGAGCGTCGGGCACGGACGGCGATGCTGCCCCGACAGCGCCCGGGAGTCGCATCTCTGCCGGCCAGCTAAGAAGCTCTGTGTGGCGATCGAAAAAAATGTGACACGAACAGCAGGCGCAGCGCCCAGACCGCGCCGTGGTCCATGGTCCGCGTTGACAGGCGCTTTCGATTGCTGCTACATTTAATTGGCGAATAGATCAGGGCCGGGCCGATACCAGTACTGCCAACCGGTATGGAAAAGATCGATCAAGTCGAGGGAGCCGAATCGCTCCTGCCGTCCGCGGCCAGGATCCGCGTGATCGATCGCGCCACCCGTTTCGATCAGCGGCTCATGGAGGCGCCGAGCTGGCGCCAGCGGATCTTCCTGCAGTGCGCCAGGGTCTTCAGGCCGTACTATCTCGTGCGCCCGCCGATGATCCGGGTCCTGCTGAGTGCGGCCCTGTCCGACGATCGCATGACGCCGAGCTTCGCGAGCCTGGGCGCGGTCCGTTCCGGCACCTCGCTGCTCGCGGACTACCTGCTGCAGCATCCCTGCGTGGCGCTGCCGCTCGCCAAGGAGATCGGGATGGGATACCTCCCTATCAAGCGGCTGATCCTCGCGCAGTTCCCGACGCGGCGCGACCAGCGCAAGATCGAGGCCGAATACGGCGCGGGCAGCGCGGTCACGGGCTATTGCGCACCGGTCATGCCGTACCTCGCGTTCCCGCACTTCGCTGCCGAGCTGGCGCCCGGCCTGCGCTTCATTCTCATCCTGCGGGACCCGGTCGAGCGCACGTTCGCGCATTGGCGCTGGGACCAGGTGCTGTCCGCACCGCTGCGTCGTGATCCGCTCTGTCGGCGCTTCCCGGACTTCGACGAATGCGTGGGCCTGGAGCTCGAGTCGATGCGCTCCCACGGCGGGGGGATCACGACCATCTCGGGCGTTGGCGCGGGCGGATACATCCAGCACAGCGTCTACCTGCCGTTCATCAAGAACCTGTTCCGTCTCTTCGACCGCGCCAAGACGCTGGTCATCGATGCGCGACAGTTCTTCGCCGATCCCGGGGGAGTCGCCAAGACCGCCTATCGCTTCCTCGGCCTGCCCGAGTACGAGCCCGTCAGGATGCCGGTCAAGAACGCCGGGCCGCCGGGGACCATGCGCGCGGCGACTCGCGAGGCTCTTCGCGAGTTCTTCCGCCCTCTCAACCAGGAGCTCTACCAGTTCCTGGATCGCGACTTCGGCTGGCAGTGAGGACGGTAGTGGGTCAGTTCGCGAGGGTCCATCCCCTCTGCCTCCCTTTGGGCGAGGGATCCTAAGGGCACCGACCTCGGACTTCGGGTGCCTCGCCCAAAGGGAGGCAGAGGGGATGGACCCTCGCGAGGAAACTGACCCACTACAGCGAGGACGGCCGTCCCGCCGTCCTGCTCAAGCCGGCGCGAGGCCGAGCGCGGAGCGATGCACGAGGTCGCCGGTGCGGAAGAGCCTCGCTCCGGGCCGGCCGCTGCAGGGATCCGGCACGAAGCGCTCGGCGGTGAGGTCGGCCCTTCCCAGGTACCCGCGCGCCACTCCGCCGCCGCCGACGCAGATCTCTCCGAGCGCCTCGGGCGGCGCCGGGTGCAGCTCGCGATCGAGCACGTGGAGCTCGGCGTGGGCGAGCGGCGTGCCGGGCTGCGTGCCGTCGAAGCCGTCTCGCACCGGCCCGGCGCTCGACCAGCCCGTCGTCTCGGTCCTTCCGCGCAGGAAGTGCACCTCGAGGTCGCCGAGGCCGGCGAGCTGTCGGGCCAGGGCGGCGGGCAGAGACTCTCTGCCGGCGACCAGCAGCTCGCGGAGCCCGCCGAGGGCGGCCGCGGCATGGGGGTCCGCGACCAACCGGCTCGCCAGCGACGGCGTGCATCGGAGATGGGTGACGCCATGCCGGGCGATCAGCTCGGCGACGGTGGGGCTTGCCTCGCCGGGGGACACCGGCGGCCGGCAAGATGCCGCCGTCCTGCGGCGCAGCTCGTCGAGATGCGTGAGGTTGGCCAACACCTGCTCGGCGGGGACGCCGAAATCGATCAGGCAGGCCACCTCGTCCACACCCAGCAGCCGCAGGCGCTCGACGGTGGCGGCGCAGGAGTCGGGCGTGCCGATCAGACCGGCGCCGGCCGCCACGTAGCGCTGGTAGGCGCGAGCGACCAGCAGGTCGAGCTCGGCAGGAGGGAGCTGGCGCGGGTCTTGTTTCAGGCCGGCGCTCTCGGCCAGCGAGCGGAGAAGCCCGAACGACGTCTTGAGATAAGCGCTGAGCGGCTCTCTGACCGCCGCGTCGACCGCCTCCCGGCTCGCGCCGACGAAGGTGTGCAGCATGACCGTGACCTGGCCCTCGCCGGGGAGGAGTTGTCCGGCCTGGCGCCAGGCGTCGCGATAGACGCGGATCTTGGCTGCCAGCTCCGCCTCCTCGTGGCCCAGCAGGTGGGTCAACACCCCCGCTCCAAGCTCGCCGGCCAGCCGGAAGGTGGCCGGACTGCCGGCGGCGGTCACCCAGACCGGCAGCTCCGGCTGCACGGGGCGAGGGAAGATCCGCACCTCCACCTCGCCGCCGGCGCCGCTCGGTCGCCGGAGGGCTTCGCCGCGCCACAGCCGGCGGACGGCTTCGATGCCGCGCCGCATGACCTCCTGCCGGTCCTCGTAGGCGCCGGGATTCAGGACGAAGTCGTTGGCGTGCCAGCCCGAGGCGAAGGAGACCCCGACCCGTCCTCCCGAGAGGTTGTCGACCAACGCCCACTCCTCGGCGACGCGCAGTGGGTCGTGCAGCGGCAGCACGACGCTCCCGGCACGGATCTGCAAGCGCTCGGTGCCCGCCGCGATCGCGGCGCTGAGCACGGACGGATTGGGGAAGAGCCCGCCGAACTCGTGGAAGTGCCGCTCCGGCGTCCAGATCGCGCTGAACCCGTGGCGGTCCGCGAACCGCGCTCCCTCGAGCACCAGCCGGTAGTGTTCCGCCGCCCGTCCGGCCGCGTAGCTGCCGAAGTAGAACAGGCTGAAAGCGAGCTCCCGCCGAGGGGCGGTGGTGGGTCCAGGAGCGACAGCGGTCGTCTCGAGGGTCCGCTCGGGCGCGGGCTCGTCGTGCAGCACGAGGTGCCAGCCCCGGCACAGCGTCCACAGCAGCTCGAGCCCCGATGAGTCGGACGAGGCGCCGCTCGCGTCGATCGCGTCGCGCGCGGCCAGCCAGGTGCCGCCCGCGCCGGCGCCGAGGTAGTCGTCGAGCGCGCTGAAGAAGGCGGCCACGTTGCCGTGGCTGACCATCACCGCCCGCGGCACGCCGTCGGATCCCGAGCCATGAAGGACGCACGCGAGATTGTCGGCGCCCGTCTCCGGCCAGCCGCCGGCCGGCCGGCCGGCCGGGCGCGCCGAGGCCGCCTGGTCCGCCTGGTCCGCCTGGTCCGCAGGCAGGCCGGTGGAGTCCACTCGGTCCGCCGGCTTCGCGGTCTCCGCGGAGTCCGCCGCGGCATCCTCGAGCACGAGGACGGGCGCGACTCGCGGCGGCAGGCGCCGAGCGAGCGCACGTTGGGCGACGACCGCTGCCGGCCGGGCGGCGGCGAGCAGCTGCGCCAGCCGGCCGGGCGGGTTGGCTGGATCGAGGGGCAGGTAGGCGCCGCCCGCCTCGAGGATGCCGAGCAGCGCGACCGGCAGGTCGACAGAACGCTCGGCGAGGACGGCGACCACCGCCTCCGGCCCGACGCCCAAGCGGCGCAGGCGGCGGGCCAGGGCACGTACCCGGCAGTCGATCTCGGCGTAGGTGAGAGAGCGGCCGCGGCAGACGACCGCGGTGGCGCCGGGGGTGGCCGCCGCCTGCGCCGCGAACTGACCGTGGATGGTGTGCCGGCCGCTCATCTCGGCGGCGGCTTCCTTCCGCTTCCGGGCGAGCTGCATGACCTTGCAATATAGATCAGGTTTTCCGCGGTCGAGCGCGAGGCACGAAAGGTGACGCATCGAGGCCGAAAAGTGACGCCAGCTTCCATGCTTCAGCCGCGATGTGCTCTCTTGCCGCTGGTAAAATCAAAATCTGGAAGTCTTGCCGCAGGGCGTGCCGCGACCCGTGGCCACCGATCGACGCTGACCGGTCGCCGCGTTCCCGACAGGAAAGCCTCAGCCGGTGATCAGCGAAGCAACCGAGGGCCAGGGCCACCGCTACGGGCTGCTCATGGCCTCCGTGCGCCGGCAGGCGGCACGGGCTCTCGGCGTCGAGGCGGCGCGCCTCCCGCTCGATCGCTCGCTGCTCGCTCTCGGCCTCGATTCGCTCGCCGCGGCCGAGCTCACGGGGACGCTGGCGTGCGAAGTGGGCGTGGACGTCCCGCTCTCCGATCTGCTCGCGGGTCCGACCGTCGCGGAGCTGTGCGCCCAAGTGAGTGAGCTGCTCGCAGGCGCGGCCGAATCCCAGCGCGCAGCCCTCCCGCCGGCGCCGGCCCTGCCGCCGCCCGCAGCGCAGCCGCCACCGCTGGGCAAGCGTGTTCCGGGCAGCGCGGGCGGCGCCACCCGCGGCCCGCTCTCCCATGGCCAGCGGGCGCTCTGGTTCCTCGACCGCATGGCGCCAGGCAACCCGTCCCTGGTGATCGCCGGCGCGGCGCGCGTGCGCGGTGCGCTCGACGGGCAGCGGCTTCGCGGCGCGCTGCGGGAGCTGGTCGCGCGCCATCCCAGCCTGCGCACGACGTTCGAGGCGAGCGATGGCGAGCGGGGAGGGGCCGAGCAGGTCGTGCACGTCGAGGCCGCCTTCGCCTTCAGCGACGAAGACGCGGCAGGATGGAGCGAGGAGCTCCTGCGCGCGCGGCTGGAGGAGGAGGCGGAGCGGCCCTTCGACCTCGCGAGGGGACCGCTGCTGCGCGTGGCGCTCTTCCGGCGCTCGGCCGTGGGCCCTGCTGCCGGCGACATGTTGGTGCTTGCCGTGCACCACATCGTGGCCGATTTCTGGTCGCTCGGCGTGATGCTCGGCGAGCTGGGATCGCTGCTGCGCGGCGATCCGCTGCCGCCCGCCCCCACCGTCTCCTATCTCGACTTCACACGCTGGCAGGCCGAGCGCCTGGCGGAGCCGGAGGGGGAGCGCCTCTGGTCCTACTGGCGCGCCGCGCTGCCGCCGCGGGCGCCGCCCATCGAGCTTCCCACCGACCGGCCGCGGCCGCCGCGCCAAAGCTTCCGCGGCGGCTCGCGCTCGCTCTGGCTCGAGCGCGATCTCGCCCTCGGCGTGCAGGCCCTCGGCAACCGCGCCGGCGCCACCCCGTTCATGACGCTGCTCGCCGCCTTCCTGGCGCTGCTCCACCGCACCAGCGGGCAGGAGGAGCTGCTGGTGGGGACGCCGGCCGCGGGCCGGGGCGCGCCGGAGCTCGCGGGCCTGGTCGGTTACCTGGTCAATCCGGTCGTGCTGCGCGGCGACTTCGGCGGCAGCCCCACCTTCGCCGAGCTGCTCAGCCGGGTGCGGCGGGAGGCGGTCGCTGCCTTCGCCCACCAGGAGCTCCCGTTCCCGCTCCTCGCCGAGCGCCTGGGGGTGGAGCGCGATCCCGGCCGCTCGCCGATCTTCCAGGTGATGTTCGCGCTCTACCGCGAGCGGCGGCCAGGCGAGCGCGGTCTCGGCGGCTTCGCGCTCGGCGAAGGGGGAGCAAGCCTCGACCTGGGGGGCCTGGTCCTCGAATCGGTTCCTCTGCAACGCCGGGCCGTGCAGTTCGATCTCAGCCTGGTGGCGGCGCTGCCGGCACTGCCGGAGGTCACTGCGGCCGGGGGCCGCCGGTCGGGCGGCGGGCTCGGTCTCTCGCTGCGCTTCAACAGCGATCTCTTCGATGCGGCGACCGCCGTGCGGATACTGGCCCGCCTGCGTGCCCTGCTCACCGGGATCGTCGCCGCTCCGGATCGCCCGCTCCGCGAGCTCGACCTGCTCTCTCCGGCCGAGCGGCACCAACTGGTGATCGAATGGGGCGCGCCGGACCGGGAGAGCCGGCAGACCAGCCGCGAGAGCTGCGAGAGCCGCGGGAGCCGCGACAGCCGGGAGGGCCAGGAGGGCCGGGGTGGCTGGTCAGCGGGCGGCGGCGACCTCGTGCACCTGCCCTTCGAGCGGCGGGCGGCAACCGACCCCGGGGCGGTGGCGCTCATCGGGCACGACGGCGAGGCGGCGGACGGCGGCGGGGACGCCCGTACGCTAACCTACGGCGAGCTCGAGGCGCGGGCCAACCGGCTGGCCCGCGAGCTGCGCGCCATCGGCCTCGGGCCGGAGCGGATCGCCGGAATCTGCGCCGCGCCGTCCTGCGAGCTGGTGATCGGCCTGCTCGCGATCCTGAAGGCGGGTGCGGCCTATCTCCCGCTCGACCCCTCCCTGCCGCGCCTACGGCTGGCGCAGCTCGTCGCCGCCGCGGGCCCGTGGGTGGTGCTCGCGGACGCGACGGCTGCCGAGCGGTTGCCGGGCTCCGCCCGCATCGTCGCGCTCGCAGGCGCGGGCGCCGACAACCCGGCGGACGCGCGCCTCTCCGCACCGCGGCTTCCCGCCGCCCCTAACGCACCCGGCGCTCCCGGCGTTCCCGCGGCTCACCCCGACAACGCTGCCTACGTGATCTACACCTCCGGCTCGACGGGCGCGCCCAAAGGGGTCGTCGTCTCCCACCGCGCGGTGGTCAACCGGCTGCGCTTCCAGGTCGCAGCCGATCTCGTGCCGGGGGCCCGCGTGCTGCAGCGCACCCGCCTCGGCTTCGACGTCGCCGTGGTGGAGATCTTCGCGCCGCTCTGGGCGGGAGCCGCGGTGGTCCTGACCGACGGGGCGCGCCAGCAGGACGCGGCCTACCTCGCGCGACGGATCGCCACGCATCGGGTCACCAATGCCAACCTGCCGCCGGCGCTGTTGCCGGCGCTGCTTGCCGAGGAGGCCTTCCGCGGCGCCAGCTCGCTGCGGCGCGTGGTCACGGGCGGGGAACGGGTGCCGGGCGATCTGCCGGCGCGCTTCTTCTCCGCGTTCCCGCCCGCCGGCACGGCGCCCGCCGCGGCCCGGCCGCGGCCGCCGGTCCTCGTCTCTCGCTACGGCCCTTCGGAGGCGACGGTGTCGGTCGCCGAATGGCTCTGCGCCCGCGAATCGGAGGGGAGGATCGTGCCGCTTGGCCGGCCGATCGCGGGAGCGCGGTTCTACCTTCTCGACCTCGGCGATCCCGTTCAACCGGTGCCCGCGGGCCTGCCTGGCGAGCTCGCGATCGGCGGCGCCTGCCTGGCGCGCGGCTACCTCGGGCGCCCGGATCTGACCGCAGCGGCTTTCCGCCCCGATCCCTCCGCGCGCGTCCCGGCGGATGCGGGCGGGCGTCTCTATCACACCGGGGATCTGGCGCGCTGGCGCGCCGACGGAGTGCTCGAGTTCCTCGGGCGCATCGACAGGCAGGTGAAGATCCGCGGCTTCCGCGTCGAGCTGGGGGAGATCGAGGCAGTCCTCGCGCGCCATCCCGCGGTGCGGGCGGCGGCGGTCGTCGATCGCGAGGAGCGTGCGGCGTCGGCGGATGCAGCAGCGGCGGCAGGCGGCGGCAGGCGGCTGGTGGCCTACGTGGTGAACGGCGCCGGCCCCGGCGCGGAGATGCAGGCCGAGGACCTCGAGCGTGCCGCCGAGGCCCGCCGGCTGCACGCCTCTCTCCGCTCTTTTCTGGAGGAACGGCTGCCCGCCTACATGGTGCCCGCCGCCTTCGTCGTCATGGCGGCGCTGCCGCTGACGCCCAACGGCAAGCTGGACCGGAGCGCGCTGCCCGAGCCGGAGGAGGAGCCGAGCGATGGCGGCGCGGCCTTCGTCGCGCCGCGCGGGACGGTCGAGGAGATGCTCGCCGGGATCTGGGGAGGTCTGCTGGGCCGGGAGCGGATCGGGGCGGCTGACGATTTCTTCGCTCTCGGAGGGCACTCGCTGCTGGCCACCCAGCTGGTGTCGCGCCTGCGCGCCGTCTTCGGGGTCGATCTCGCGCTGCACGAGGTCTTCGCTCACCCGGTGCTCGGCCGGCTGGCGGCGCGCCTCGAGGCGGCCCTTGCCCTCCGCGAGGACGGAGCGCCCGGTCCGCCCCCGATCACGCAGGCGCCGCGCGACCGCGATCTGCCGCTCTCCTTCGCGCAGGAGCGCCTCTGGTTCCTCGACCAGCTCGACCCGGGCAGCGCGGTCTACAACCTCGCGGCGATGCTGCGGCTGCGCGGGGACCTGCGGCCGGCGGCGCTGCGCGCGGCCTTCGCCGCGACGATCCGCCGTCACGAGGCGCTGCGCACCTCGTTCGGCACGGTCGCGGGCAAGCCGGTGCAGGTGATCGCGCCGCCGGAGCGGGGGTGGCTCGAGATCGCGACCGTCGATCTCGCCGCGCTGCCAGGTTCGCGGCAGGGAGCCGAGACCGAGCGCCTCGCGCGGCAGCAGGCGCGGCGTCCCTTCGACCTGGCGCGCGGGCCGCTGCTGCGGGTCGGGCTGCTGCGGCTGGGCGCCGCCGACCACCTGCTGTTCTTTGCCGTACACCACATCGCCTGCGATGGCTGGTCGATCGCGGTCCTCACCCGCGAGGTCGCGGCGCACTACGGCGCGGCGCTCGCGGGCCCCGGTGCGCGGCCCGCGGGCCTGCCCGAGCTGCCGCTCCAGTACGCCGACTTCGCCTGCTGGCAGCGCGCCTGGCTCACCGGCGACGCGCTCGCGCGGCAGCTTGCCTGCTGGCGGCGGCGCCTCGCCGGGGTCGAGACGGCGCTCGAGCTGCCGGCCGACCGGCCGCGCCTGCCGGCACCGGATCTCCGCGGGGCGCGGCGCGAGCTGCGGCTCGCTGCCGAGCTGACCGCCGGCCTGCGCCGAGCCGGGCGGCGGGAAGGGGCGACCCTCTTCATGCTCCTGCTGGCCGCCTTCCAGGCGGTGCTCGCGCGCCATGCGCAGCAGCGCCGGCTGGTCGTGGGCACGCCGATCGCCAACCGCGATCGCGCCGAGACCGAGGGCCTGATCGGCTTCTTCGTCAACCTGCTGGCGCTGGTCGGGGATCTCGGCGGCGAGCCCACGTGGCGGGAGCTGATCGCGCGGGTCCGCGAGGTCTGCCTGGAGGCCTACGCACACCAGGAGCTGCCGTTCGAGAAGCTGGTCGAGGAGCTGGCGCCGCGCCGCGACCTGTCGCACAGCCCGCTCTTCCAGGTCATGCTGGTGCTGCAGAACACGCCGCGGGAGGAACCGGCCCTGGCCGGGCTCGAAGTCACCCGGCTCGAGATCGCCGCCGAGACGGCGCGCTTCGAGCTCACGGCGACGGTGACGGAGACCGGGTCCGAGCTGGCGGTGGCGCTCGCCTATCGGACCTCGCTGTTCGATGCGGCGACCGTCACGCGCTGGCTGGGGCACTTCGAACGGGCGCTCGCGGTCCTGGCGGCCGACCGCGAGGAGCCGGTCCGCGATGGCCTGGTCTGGGAGACGCCGCTGCTCTCCGCGGCCGAGCTGGCGCAGCTGGTGGTCGAATGGAACGACCAGCCTGGAGTGCCGCGACAGGCGACAGGCGGAGCCGCGGCCGACACCGACAGGGTCTCGGCGGCGGCTCCGGAGGCTGACCTCGGCGAGCTGTTCGCGGCCCAGGCGGCCCGCACTCCCGACGCTCCGGCGGTGCGCTGCGAGGAGCGCTGCCTCACGTACCGGCAGCTCGCCGAGCGGTCCGAGCGCCTCGCGCTGCGCCTGCGGCGTCTCGGCGTCCGCCCCGAGGTCGCGGTCGGCCTCCTGGTCGAGCCGTCGGTGGAGGCGATCGTCGGCCTGCTCGGCGTTCTCGCGGCGGGCGGCGCCTACGTGCCGCTCGACCCGGGCGCACCTGCCGAGCGCCTGGCCGCGATGCTCGAGGACGCGCACGTCGCAGTCGTCCTGACCCGTGGAGCCGGGGCCGGCAAGGCGGCGGTGGATCCATCCGGGCGGCTGCTGCTGCGGATCGATCTCGAGAGCGAGCCGCCGCCGGCGCCGAAGAGACAGCGGCTCCGCGCCGGCCGAGCCTTGGCCCCCGCTCCTCGCGCGCGTCGTTCGAGTGGAGGCGGGCAGCACACGTGCCGCGCCCATCCGGACAACCTCGCGTACGTGCTGTACACGTCGGGTTCGACCGGCCTCCCGAAAGGCGTCGCGATCAGCCACCGCTCGGTCATCAACTACGCACTGGGCGTCGGCGAGCGCCTTGCCGGAGAGGGCAGAAGGGGTAGTGGGGTCGGCGGGCCGGGAGCGAGCTTCGCCCTGGTGCAGCCGCTGACGGTGGACTCGAGCGTCACCGCCATCTTCCCGCCCCTGCTGACCGGCGGCTGCCTGCACGTCGTGCCGCGGGATGGGGCGCTCGACGCGCGGGCCCTGGCCGCGACGTTCGCCCGCCATCCGATCGACTGCCTGAAGATCGCTCCCTCCCACCTCGCCGCCCTCTGCGCCGGCACGACCGAGGAGGCCTCGCTGCTGCCGCGCCGCTGGCTGATCGTGGGCGGCGAGCCGTCGCAGCTCGCCTGGCTCCGCAGGCTGGCGGACGCGGCGCCGGAGTGCGCGGTGTTCAATCACTACGGCCCCACCGAGGCGACGGTGGGCATGCTCATGTACTACGTCGGCCGCGAGCACGGCGCCGCCGGGGCGGCGTTCTCGGCGGCCACCCCGGTGGGCCGGCCGCTCGCCAACGCCAGGGCGTACCTGCTCGACGAGCGGTTGCAGCCGGTTCCCCGCGGCAGCCTGGGGCGCCTCTACATCGGCGGCGCCTGCCTGGCGCGCGGCTATCTCGGCCGGCCCGAGCTGACCGCCGAAGTGTTCGTGCCGGACCCTTTCAGCGCCCAGCCGGGAGGGCGCCTCTACGACAGCGGCGACCTGATGCGCAGCACGGCGCGCGGCGACCTGGTGTTCGTCGGGCGGCGGGACCAGCAGGTCAAGATCCGCGGCTTCCGCGTGGAGCTGGGCGAGATCGAAGCCGCCGTCGCCCGCCATCCCGCGGTGCGCGAGGCGGTGGTGCGCACCTGGGAGGAGAGCCCCGGCCGGCAAGCCCTGGCGGCCTGGGTGGTGGCGCGCGGCGGCGCTCCGGTCCCGACCCCTGCCGAGCTGCGGCAGTTCCTGGCCGCGAAGCTGCCCGAGTACATGGCGCCCTCGGCGGTGGTGTCGCTCGACGCCTTGCCGCGCACGCCGCACGGCAAGCTCGACGCGAAGGCCCTGCCCGCTCCCTCGCCTGCTGCCGCGGCGCGGGCCGACGGTATGGACGCGGCGGGCTCGGCCCAAGGAGCCGAGGAGGCGCTGCCGGCCGTTCGCACTCCCATCGCAGAGCTGGTCGCGGCGATCTGGGGCGAGCTGCTGGGGCGGGAGGGGGCCGCGGGAGAGGACAATTTCTTCGATCTCGGGGGACATTCGCTGCTGGCGACCCAGCTGCTCTCCCGCCTGAGCGCGGTCTTCGGGGTCGAGCTGGCGCTGCGCGAGGTGTTCGAGCATCCGACGCTCGCCGGCCTCGCCGCCCGAGTCGAGGCGGCGAGGAGAGGCGGCGCCGAAGCTGCCCTGCGCCGGCCGGCGCCGCCGCTGGTGCCGGTTCCCCGGCAAGGCCCGCTGCCGCTCTCCTTCGCGCAGCAGCGGCTCTGGTTCCTCGCCCAGCTCGAACCGGGCAGCGCGCTCTACAACGTCCCGATCGCGCTCGCTCTCGACGGTCCTCTCGAGGTCGCGGCGCTGGCGCGGAGCCTGGACGAGATCGTGCGCCGCCACGAGGTGCTGCGGACGCGCTTCCCTGGCGTCGAGGGGCAGCCCGCGCAGGAGATCGAGCCCTGGGCACCAGTGGCGCTATCGGTGGTCGACCTCGGCGGCCTGGAACCCGGACGACGCCGGCAGGAGCCGATGCAGGCCATCGCCCGGCAGGAGGCGCGGCGCCCCTTCGACCTCGCGGCGGCTCCGCCGCTGCGCCGGATGCTGCTGCGGCTCGACGCGGGCGAGCACGTCTTGCTGGTGACGATGCACCACATCGTCTCCGACGCCTGGTCGCGGGCGGTCTTCGAGCGCGAGCTCGACCGGCTCTACCGTTCCTCGGCTTCCCCCCTGCCCGAGCTCGCCGTGCAATACGCCGACTACGCCGCCTGGCAGCGCGGCTGGCTTCAGGGAGAGGTCCTCGCCGCCGAGCTCGCGCACTGGCGCGGCCGGCTTGCCGGTGCGCCGCCCCTGCTCGAGCTGCCCGCCGACCGGCCGCGGCCGCCGCTGCCGAGCCACCGCGGCGCCGTCCGCCGCTGGTCGCCGCCCGGGTCGCTGGTCCGGCAGCTCGCGGTCTTCGCCCGCGGCGCTGGAGCCACCCTCTTCATGGCGCTGCTCGCGGCCTTCCAGGCGGTGCTGGCGCGCTGGTCGGGACAGGAGGACCTGAGCGTCGGCACGCCGATCGCCGGGCGCAACCGCCTGGAGACCGAAGCGCTCATCGGCTGCTTCGTCAACACCCTGGTGCTGCGCACCGACCTCGGCGGCGATCCCTGCTTCGCCGAGCTGCTGGCGCGTGTGCGCGAGGCGGCGCTCGACGCCTACCTGCACCAGGACCTGCCGTTCGAGAAGCTGGTCGAGGAGCTGGCGCCCGAGCGCAGCCTGAGCCACTCGCCCCTCTTCCAGGTGGTGTTCGTGCTGGAGAACGTGCCCCGCAGGGAGCGCATCCCTGCCGGGCTGCAAGCCGGCTTCCTTGCCGCGGCCCGCGGGACGGCCAAGTTCGATCTGACCCTGGGGCTGCGCGAGCGGGGCGGCGAGCTCGAGGGTGGCTTCGAATACGCCACCGATCTCTTCGACGGTGCGACCGTGGCGCGCCTGTGCAGCCATCTCGAGGCGCTGCTCGCCGGCGCGGCCGCCGGCGCCGCGGTGCCGGTCGCCGAGCTGCCGCTGCTCTCCACGGCCGAGCTGCACCAGGTGGCTCGCGAGATTCACGTGCCGCGCATCGATCTCGCGCGGCAGGCCTGGCTGGGCAGCCTCGACAGCCTCCTCGGAGATCCCCTGCCGGATCTCGGCGTCCTGCTGCCGGGTAGTGGGTCAGTTTCCCTCTGCGTCCCTTTGGGCGAGGGACCAAAGTCCTCCGCCCCTACAGCCTCGGCCCCTCGCCCAAAGGGACGCAGAGGGAAACTGACCCACTACCTGCTCCTGGACCGCCGGCTCCAGCCCGTGCCGATCGGCGTCCCCGGCGAGATCCACGTCGCCGCCGCCGGCCTGGCGGGCGGCGACCTCGACCGCCCGGACCTCACCGCCGAGCGTTTCGTCCCTCATCCCTTCAGCCGGCAGCCGGGCGAGCGGCTGTACCGCTCGGGCAACTTCGCGCGCCTTCGCGCCTCGGGCGAGCTCGAGGTCCTGGGCAGCGCCCATCAGGCCGACCAGCAGGTCCATGGACGCGGCTTCCGCATCGAGCCACGAGAGATCGAGGCGCTGCTGGCGCGGCATCCGGCCGTGCGCGAGGTGGTGGTGTTGGCAACCGCCGGTCCCGACGGCAGCAGGCAGTTGGCCGCCTGCGTGGCTGCGGGCGGCGCGGGCGAGCCGGCGCCGGCTGTCGCCGACCTGCGCGCCTTCGCGCAGGAGAGGCTGCCCAGGTACATGGTGCCGGCCAGGTTCTTTCTGCTCCCGGCGCTGCCACGCACCGCCAGCGGCAGGATCGACCGGCGGGCGCTCGCCGCCCAGGCGGCCGGGGAGGCCGCGTCCGGCAAGCGCGGCCAGGTCTACGCGCCTCCCCGCACCGACGCCGAGAACGCCCTTGCCGAGGTGTGGGCCGAGATCCTCGGGATCGAGCGGGTGGGCATCGACGACGGCTTCTTCTCCCTCGGCGGCGACTCCATGTCGAGCATCCAGCTCCGCGCGCGGGCGGCAAGGCGGGGCATCCACTTCTCTCTGCAGCAGCTCTTCCGGCACCAGACGATCGCGGAGCTCCTCGCGGCTACGGGAGCGGCGGTGGACGGAGATGGGAACGGGGCTGCGGCAGCGGCGCCCGTAACGGCGGCCGCCGGCGGCTCGGCGGGCGACCCGGGTGCCGCGACGGATGCAGAGGCGGGGGCGGGCGCTCGAGCCGGCGAATCGGATGCCGAGGCGAAGGCCGGCGGCAACGCCGGTGGAGCAGCGGCCGGCGCTGACGCGAGCCAGGCTTACGGTCTGCTCGCGGCAGCCGATCGCGACAAGCTCCGCATGTTCGCCCACGACGCCCACGATGCCAACGGCGTCGAGGACGCCTATCCGATCTCGGCTCTCCAGCTCGGCATGCTCTTCCACAGCGCGCTCAGCCCCGACTCCGCGATCTACCACAACGTGGTGAGTGCGCGGCTGCGCTTGCCGTTCGACCCCGGCGCCTGGCGTGCAGCGCTCCGCGAGCTGGCGAGCCGGCACCCGGTGCTGCGCACCTCGTTTCACCCCATCGGCTTCGGCGAGCCTCTCCAATGGGTTCACCGGCGGATCGAGATCCCGCTGTCGGTGATCGACCTGCGCGCCCTGGCCTCGGCCGCGCGGGAGGAGGCGCTGGCGCGCTGGTTCGAGAGCGCTCGGCGACGAAAGCTCGATCCGGCGCGCGCTCCGCTCCTGCGCTTCGAGATCCTCCGCCTGGGGAGGGTCGCGGTCGCCGAGGGGCCAGGTGCCGGAAGCCGCGGCGCGGGGGATGCCTGCTCGCCGCCGCCGCCCGCCCGCGACGAGGTCGAGCTCGGCATGCTCCATCACCACGCCATCCTCGATGGTTGGAGCGTCGCCTCGATGATGGGGGAGCTCTTCGGTCTCTATTTTGCGGGGCTGGACGCGTCAGGTGGCTCGCCGGCCTCGTCCGAGGCGCCCGCGGCGCCTGTGCCGCCCGCGCCATCCGCGCCGTCCGCGGAAGTGGCGCTCTTCCGCAGCTTCGTCGCCCTGGAGCGGGAGGCGCTGGGCTCCCCGGCAAGCCGGCGCTACTGGCTGGACAAGATCGCCGAGCGAGGGTGGTCGCGGCTCCCTTCGTGGCCGGCGCGAACGTCGAACGGGGACAGCGCGAGCGAGGACGGGGCTAGCGGAGACGGGGCGAGCGGAAACGGCGGCCGGGGCGGCGGTGTCGAGGAGCTCGTCGTGCCTCTGGCCGGCGATCTCTGTGCGGCGCTCGCGGCGCACGCCGCCGCCCTGGCCGTGCCGCTCAAGAGCGTCCTGCTCGCGGCCCACCTCAAGGTCTGCGCTCTCGCCGCCGGGCAGGACGACGTGCTGACCGGACTGGTGTCGAACGGCAGGCCGGAGGTCGAGGGCGGCG
>Ga0210384_10000565_pt1 | contig 56638 bp, 42 predicted proteins | sample IncBWH2MmetaG_FD_160574 | JGI IMG/M metagenome (GOLD analysis project Ga0210384, IMG submission 160574) | Forest soil microbial communities from Barre Woods Harvard Forest LTER site, Petersham, Massachusetts, United States - Inc-BW-H-2-M | ecosystem: Environmental > Terrestrial > Soil >...
AGGCCGAGGGTCTGGTCCAACTACATCACGAGATGGAAGTCGGTTACTCCAGGCTCGTCACCATCAGCACCCACAACATGCTTCTAACGAATGAGTACCGCACCGGGGTCGGCGCTCATTGGATCTTTTTATCCGATCCGGGGCGAAAGGTTCAGAAGGATCTGGACATCGCCGAATACACGGACCCCGAGCATAATCCGATGATCCCCCAGGTCATCGTCTTGGAACCTGGTCTCGTTATATTCAAAACCTACAACGGCTACTGGTTGTTTGGCCGACCGACCATCGAAGAGCTTCGACAAGACTTGCGCGCCGTGCTCAACAAATGCCGGCCGGATTGGGATATCACTAGGCCCGAACTGAAAGCCGCTTGGGAGCGGGGTGAACATGACGGCTTTTTCCCTATGGCAAGACCTACGGACAGGTGTTTCGGGAGCAAGAGCAAACGGCGACAGGGCTCCCCTTTTTGTCACCGATTCATTTTTGTCAGTCGTCGCGTTTGGTGCTTTTGCATCTGCACTGAAATTCGAGCACAATAGAACTGTACGCTGGCAGAAGGCCTAATTGTTTTTCAGGCTAGCCGTGAATTACTCCCAATCCCAACTTCCGTCGACTGGCGGTCTCGATTGGGCGCATCCGCTTGTTCGCGAGTGGTTCGTGAACAAATTCGGCACGCCGACAGAACCGCAGGAACAGGGTTGGCCTCATATTGTCGCAGAGAGAAATACGCTTATCTGCGCACCGACCGGCTCGGGAAAGACGCTCGCCGCCTTCCTCGCCTGCATCGATCGCTTGGTGCGGAAAGCGCTCGCCGGCGAACTGGAGGACAGGACCGAAGTCTTGTATGTGTCGCCCCTGAAGGCCCTTGGCAATGACGTACAAAAAAACCTGGAGATGCCGCTGGGCGAAATTCTCCTCCTTGCTCGCGAGCGCGGGTACCTGATGCCGGAGATTCACACAGCCGTCCGCACCGGCGACACCTTACTGCATGAACGGCGCGCGATGCTGAAGCGTCCACCGCATATCCTCGTTACCACACCCGAATCGCTCTACATTTTGCTCACTGCGCGCAAGAGTCGAGAACTCCTAAGCTCCATCAAAACGGTAATTGTGGATGAGATCCACGCGATCGCTGACGATAAGCGCGGGGCACATCTGGCTCTCTCTCTGGAACGCCTCGATGCTCTCACCGGACAAAATGCCACTCGCATCGGATTGTCCGCGACGCAAAAACCGATCGCGCTAATCGCTCAATTTCTTGCAGGAAGTGGCCGGCCCGAATCCTCGATCGTGGAAATCGCTCAACGCCGTGAATGGGACATCACTGTCGAAGTTCCTCCAAGCGAGCTCGGTCCGGTTGCCTCGAACGAAATGTGGGACGAGATATATCGCCGCCTTGCCGAGCTGGTTCGAGAACATCATTCCACGCTGATCTTCGTCAATACTAGGCGCCTTGCAGAGCGTGTAGCACATCATCTCGCGGCATTGCTCGGAGAGGATGCTGTCGCTTCGCATCACGGCAGCCTGTCTCGTCAGAGACGGCTCCAGGTGGAAGGAAAACTGAAGTCCGGCGAACTGCGCGCCTTGGTCGCAACTGCGTCTCTTGAATTGGGAATTGATATTGGCGCGGTTGATCTTGTTTGCCAAATTGGCTCACCTCGCGTGATTTCTGTGGCCGTGCAGCGGTTCGGGCGCTCGGGCCACTGGCGCGGGGCTGTCCCGAAGGGACGATTATTTGCCACCACACGCGATGAATTGTTGGAATGTGCTGCACTGGTTCTTTCCATCCGTCAGGCCGAACTAGATCGCATTCTGATCCCCGAATGTCCGCTGGATGTTCTTGCGCAGCAATTGGTGGCCGCGTGCGCCGCAGAAGAATGGCGGGAAGATGACTTATTCGCGCTAGTGCGCCGCGCACATCCTTATCGCAATCTGACACGAAAAGATTTCAACGAACTGGTTGAGATGCTTTCAGAGGGTATCTCTGCCCGTCGTGGCCGTGTCGGCGCCTATCTGCATCGCGACCGAGTGAACGGCCGCTTGCGCGGGCGCCGCGGCAGCCGGCTGGTGGCAATTACCAGCGGCGGGGCGATTCCTGATAATTCGCTCTACACAGTGATCGCGGAGCCCGAGCATTTTGCCGTCGGCACGGTCGACGAGGACTTCGCCGTCGAAAGTCTGCGCGGCGACATCATGCTTCTCGGAAATACTTCCTGGCGCATCCGGCGTGTTCAGTCAGGAGCTGTGTTAGTCGAAGATGCAAAGGGTGCGCCTCCGAATGTGCCGTTCTGGCGCGGCGAGGCGCCGCCTCGCACTGCAGAGCTTTCTCAACAGATCTCCAGGGTTCGAGAAACTATTAGCACCCTGACCGAGGTCATGCCGGCCGATCCTGGCCGTCGCGACCTTCCAAGGACAGAGGCCGCGGTGAATTGGTTAAAGGTGGAATGCGGACTCGATCAATCTGGAGCTGAACAAGCTGTCGAATACGTTCTCGCTGGACGTGCAGTATTACGCGCAGTCCCAACACAAAAAACAATTGTTGCGGAGCGATTCTTCGATGAAAGCGGCGGCATGCAGCTCGTGATCCATGCTCCCTTCGGCGGGCGCATCAATAAAGCCTGGGGACTCGCGCTGCGCAAGCGTTTCTGCCGCTCATTTAATTTCGAGCTGCAGGCTGCTGCCACAGACAATGGCTTGAATATTTCTCTCGGCGAACAGCACAGCTTTCCGCTGGCGGATGTTTTCCGTTTTCTTCAATCGTCGACTGTCGAACAACTTCTCGAGCAAGCAGTGCTGGATTCACCCATCTTCACCACGCGCTGGCGATGGGCCACCGGACGCGCTCTCGCCTTGCCGCGGTTTATGGGCGGGAAAAAGGTGGCTCCGCCAATTCAGCGCATGCGCTCCGATGATCTGCTCGCCGCAGTGTTTCCGGAGGCGGCCGCGTGCCAGGAGAACATTGCCGGCGACATTAAGATCCCCGTTCACCCTCTGGTGCGCGAGACAATGAAGGACGCGCTCACGGAAGCCATGGACGTCGATGGGCTGAAAAATATTCTCGACGCGATGGCATCCGGCCACATCTGCTGCATCGCTGTGGATACACCCGTTCCGTCTCAGTTCTCGCACGAAATTCTGAACGCAAACCCATACGCCTATCTGGACGACGCGCCACTGGAAGAGCGTCGCGCGCGCGCTGTGGAAATGCGCCGAATGCTGCCCGAAGCTGTGCTTTCCGAAGTCGGCCGCCTGGATCCAGCGGCAATCGCCAAAGTACGTGAAGATGCGTGGCCCGACGTGCGCGATGCCGATGAGCTTCACGATGTCTTGCAAACACTGATCGCGCTCCCGGCGCCAGCCGATTCGAATCTGCATGCGCAGAACGAGACGGCGCGGGGATTGGCCGCGGAGCTGGGCCTCATGTATGAAAAATCGCATCCGGCTTGGGCCGCGTATTTTGCCGAGCTCGCTGCTGCTTTTCGGGCTACTCGCGCGATCTTAGAAGGCCGTGTCTACTGGCTCGCGGCGGAGAAGGCCACGACATTTGCCGCACTGTTTCCGGCCGCCCGTCTCGAATTGCCGCTCTCGGCACTCGAAATACAACCCCCCTCTCGAGAAGTTGCACTTCTGTCAGTCATTGCCGGGTGGATCGCTCACATCGGGCCTGTCACGAACTCGGCACTCGGCGATTTTCTGGGTCTAGCCGTCACCGACGTTGAAAAAGCATTCCTGCGCCTCGAAGCAAACGGCTCTATTCTGCGCGGCCATTTTACGAATACTTCGGGTGATGAGATGGAATGGTGTGAGCGCCGTTTGCTTGCGCGCATCCATCGGCTCACGTTGGGCGTTCTTCGGAGTCAGATCCAGCCCGTCTCAGCAGCCCAGTTCATGAGATGGCTTCTTCAGTGGCAACATCTTGCTCCGGGCACTCGGGTTCACGGCGAGCATGGCACACTAGAGGTGTTGCGGCAACTTCAGGGCTTCGAAGCTCCTGCTAATTCGTGGGAGCGACAAATCCTTTCGAGAAGAATCGCGGACTACGATCCAAATGTTCTGGACCGCCTGTGCCTTACAGGAGCTGTGGGATGGGGTCGACTTTCTCCTCACCCTGCTGCCTTCGAAGATCAAAGCAGCATCAACCGCCGCGTCGTGCCCACCAGCGTTGCGCCGATCTCTTTCTTCATTCGTGACGATGCCGACTGGATGATTTCACAGCATGCCGGTGCGGCGCTCCGCGAGCCCCCGGGGCTCAGCGCCGCAGCGCGCGACACGCTGAGCTATCTTCGGCAGCGCGGCGCTTCTTTCTTTGCGGAGCTTGTTCGAGGAACCGAAAGACTGAAGGCCGAAGTGGAAACAGCACTCTGGGAACTTGTTACCGCCGGGATGATAACTGCCGACGGGTTTGACAATCTTCGCGCTCTGATTGATCCCAAGCGTCGCTCGGGTCATGGTCGGGGACAAAATGCTCGCCCACGCCACAGCGTCGGCCGCTGGGCGTTGCTTTACAGCGGAGAAAATCCGGATAGACCGAAAATTGTTGAAGCAACTTGCTGGATGCTCCTCCGGCGGTATGGAGTGGTATTCCGCGAGATGGCCGCGCGGGAAGCGATTGTCCCTCGTTGGCGAGAGCTTCTGATCGCCCTCCGCCGCCTGGAAGATCGAGGCGAGGTGCGCGGGGGGCATTTCGTGAGCGGTTTTCTGGGAGAACAATTTGCGCTGCCTGTCGCGCTTGAATCTCTGCGCGTCCTGCGCGATTCTGCCGACATCGCCGAGGCTGTCGTGATCTCGGCCGCCGATCCGTTGAATTTAGTCGGGATCATTTTGCCGGGCGATCGCATCTCTTCGGTCTCCGGAAAGATGATTGAGCTCCGCGATGGGGTGGCCTCTGCAGACAGCGCTGCGAGCACAGGATTCCGGAACTCCGTCGCGGTTTAAATCTTGGCGGAGGGCGGGGTGTTCCTCAAAATCATGGACTCGGTTAATCCATTTCGAAGGCGACGTATATCAGTTTGCCGTCGCGCTCGATTTGCAACACGCCGGATGCGCCGGCAGGGACTGAGCCGAGCGCGGCGCGCAGCCCGTCGAGCGTCTCGATCTGTTTTCCATTCACGGCGTGGATCACATCTCCGGCTTGCAGATCCGCATCTGCGCCTGCCATGTCCGCCGATGTGGCCGCGACAATAACGCCCGAGGGAATCCGTAGATCTTCAAGATCCTCCGCAAGCTTGTCGTCAATCTCCACGCCGAAAACCCCGAGCTTGGCTACTAGCGATTTCTCCGGGTCCACCAGGTCGGCAACGTGCTCCGCATCGCTCTTTTGTTCTGATACGGCGATTTCCAGGGTCACTTTCTCCGCGCCGCGAAGAATTTCGACCTTCACGATTGTACCGGCGGGCTTGGTGGAAATAATCATGTCCGCCATCGGGACGCTACCGATCGAACGTCCGCTGACGGTCAGTAAAATGTCCTGAATTTTCACGCCGGCTTTTTCCGCGGGACCGCGGGGAAGCACGTCGGAAACGATCACTCCCTCCTGCCGCTTCAGATTGAGTCCGGCTGCGAGGCCGGGCGTGATTTCCTGCAGCTGGACGCCGATAATGCTGCGGTGAACACGGCCGAATTTCCGCAGTTGCTCGTAAACAAACTGCACCACGCTGCTGGGGATGGCGAATCCCAGACCTTGGCTGCCGCCGGACTCAGTGAGAATGAATGTGTTGATGCCCACAAGATGCCCTTGCGTGTCCACCAGCGGCCCGCCGCTATTGCCGGGATTGATCGGCGCATCCGTTTGAATGTATACATTGGGAGAATCGGGATCCGGCTGGCGCGCGACGGCGCTGACCACGCCCATAGTCACGGTGTTCTCAAGACCTTCGGGATTTCCAAACGCCAGCACAAGCTGGCCCTTCTTGAGCTTGTCGTAGTCGGCGAGGGGAAGTGTGGGCAATCCTTTTGCGTCGATTTTCAGCACCGCGAGGTCCATGGACGGCGCGACGCCGACTATTTTTGCCATTAACGGTGGAAGATGCCCCCCGCTTCCAATGCCAGAGCGGACTTCTGAATCCATCGTGCTACGCGGCGTCAGCAGCACACGTACGCGCTGTGCTCCTCTGACGACGTGCGCGTTGGTGATGATGTAGCCGTCGGATTCCAGGATTACCCCCGAGCCGAGGTTATGCTGCCTGCCCATCTGGCTGGCTTCGCTTTTATTTTTCTCCTCGAGTGGGCCATAGCCGGTGACAAGAACTTGAACGATCGCGGGAGATACGCGAGCGGTCAATTCTTGAAGCGATTCGCTGAATTGATCCAGCAGTCTCCTCCGGTCGGTCTCCGGTTGCGTTTGTGCATGCAGGGAAGCAGGGGCAAACACGCTTGTCGTGAGCAACAGGCCGTGCGCGCACCAGCTCCGCAAAATGCCATTCAGAGTGCGATGCATTGCAAACTTCCTTCCTTGCGCCGCCATCGGTGTTTCAATCCCCACCGGGGGAACAGGCGTCCCATAATATTCAGTCCGCGAGTGTAATCAAGTTGGGCGGGCGGAGCGAGAAAACTCTTGTTCCCGCATGGCATACTAAACAGCCTGGACGCGAAGCGCGAAAGACATTCTGCGTTCGCCGATTGTTAGTGTTGTGCGGCTGCGCTAACATGCAGCGGGGCGGAGTGCGCAGAGTTCATCGGATGCGTGGCCCCGAAGAGGCGGAGAAAGTATGACTGCGACAAGTCCGGCGAATGCGCGCGCAGGCCCTGGCGATGCGGCTCCGGACTTTCTGTACCGGGATGGCGCGGGGAGCGAGCGGCACCTTTCCGAATTGTGGGCCGAGGGCCCGGCGCTCGTCGTATGGTTGCGGCACTTCGGCTGACCGTTCTGCATGGAATCGCTCACGCAGTTGCGTGAGAAGCTGCCGGAAATCGAAGCGTTGCACGTGCGGCTCGGGTGCATTGTGCAGGGAACAGCCGCTGAGGCCGCGAAAATTTGTGGCCAGTACGGGATGGCTGAAAAGTGCATTCCCGATCCCGAGAAGGAAAGCTTTAGCAAACTGGGACTGGATCGTACGACGCTCGGGGCCATGGTGTTTGCATCGGATGAACTGAAAGCGCGGCGGAAAGAAAATCGCGCTGCAGGATTCTCTGTGAGCCTCAAGAAATCGCTCATGCCGCACTGCGACATCTTTCTCCTGCCGGGAGCGGCACTCGTCGCGCGCGGCGGGAAAATATTGTGGCTGCACCGCGGCGCACATCCTGCGGATTTGCCCATGGCGGACGAATTGCTGGATCGCATTCGTCAGAACTTTTCGGACTCGCAGCACCGCCAATGTGGCTAGCTGCTTTCTCCTAAGCGCTCTATCGCAGACTACCCGAACCTTCGACGTCAAGTCCCACCGTTCCCCGATGGCCGTTCAGTTTTCGATCGGCTAGCGTACCAGGTTTTTTTACCGTTCTCTTCCGGCATGGTTCCGGTTATTCGTCCGAGCGATCCCAAACAACCAGATGACGTCGCGCCACGCTTAGTTCCGGTCGCGGCGAGGACCGAACCAAGTGTTACAGGCTCGCATCGCAAGGAGCGGGCCATGTTCCGACCGGCGGCCGGAATGGGCCTTTCATTTTTTGCGGGAATGTCAAATCAGCGGGGAATTTATCGCTTCCGGTCAGGCAAGAGTGATCACGAGTGGATATACCGCGTTCGCATCGGCCTCACCTATCTTTTGATCTCCATTTTGTACGGGGTGCAAGGTAAAAAAATGCGGGTGCGGAAGCATCACTCCCATGAGCCCTAGCGCCGCGGCGCGAAAAAATCCTTCAAAAGCGCGACGGATTCCCCTGCAAGGATGCCGGAGGTGACTTCGACGCGGTGGTTGAGCTGCGGGTGGTCAAAAATTGAGAAGCACGAGCGCACCGCGCCGGCCTTAGCATCGTCGGCGCCATAGGCTAGGCGGGCGATGCGCGCCTGGATCATGGCGCCGGCGCACATGGAGCAGGGTTCGATGGTTACATAGAGCGTGGCGTCGAGCAGGCGGTGATTTTTGATCTTTAGCGCAGCGGAGCGTAGGGCCACGATTTCGGCGTGCGCGGTGGGATCGCAGTCGGTGATGGTGCGGTTGCCGGCGCGGGAGAGGATGCGCCCGTCGTGAACGACAATGGCACCGATGGGAACCTCGCCCCGTTGGGCGGCGGCGCGGGCTTCGTCGAGCGCGGCTTGCATGAAAGATATATCTGGGCTGGGCGTGTCGGGCATACGGCGGGCAGAATAACATGGGCCGGTGGAACCGACAGCCGGGATTGGTGTTGCTTTGAAACCCTGAGAAATGAGTCGGTGAGTGTGACTTGACAGGACGAGACAGGGAAGTCAAACTGGGGCGCGATGAAAGAAATATTGAAGCGCGTTTTTCTGGTGGACCTGCTGAAGGGCATGTGGCTGACGTTCCGCTACCAGGCTCCCAAGAATATTTACACCGAGCAGTATCCGCAGGAGCGGCCGATGGTGGCCGAGCGTTATCGCGGAGCCCCGCGGCTGAACATCAATCCGGAGACAGGCGAATCGCTTTGCATATCGTGCAACCTGTGCGCGCTCGCGTGTCCGGAAAATCTGATCGTGGTGGGATGGTTGCGTGATGACGCTACGCGGCGCAAGGTCCTGACCACCTTCACATACGACACTTCGCGCTGCATGTTCTGCGGCCTCTGCGAAGACGCTTGCCCCACGGATTGTCTGGAGCTGACTCAGGATTTCGAGATGGCCAGCTACAGCCGGGAGGGCGCGATCTGGGACCGTCATCGGCTGGAAGTAGGCCCCACGCCAACGCATTACACGCGATAGCAGTGCCAGGCCCGGCACTTTTCCTCACTGCAACTTGCTTCAGTTGTGTTTGGCCCTTCCCGCGTGCGCGTTATAAGATGACATCGCAAATCTCATATGAGGAATACTTTTCAGCGTGACGAATGGAACTTCGTAAAGATCCCATCACAAGAAGCTGGGTCGTAGTCGGACATCCCGAGCGCGATAAGGTGCGGCCAGACCCGTGTCCGCTGTGCCCTGAGAATCGTATCGAGACGGACGTGCTCCTTGATCTGCCGCAGCAGGGACCCTGGCAGGTCCGCGCCCATCCGCATCTGCGGCCGCTCTACCGTATCGAAGGCGACCCGGGGCGAAGCGCCGAGGGAATCTACGACCGAATGGCGTCCATTGGAGCGCACGAAATTATTGTGGAGACGCCCGAGCACACGCGCTCTCTCGCGCAGTTAACGGATGAGCAGATCGAGCGCGTGCTGGAGGCTTATGCGCACCGGATCGCGGACTTGAAACGCGACGCGCGATTCAAGTATGTGACCGTGTTCAAAAACCAAGGCCCGAATTCAGGTGAGGAATGGCCGCACGCGCACGCGCAGGTGACCGCAACGACTTTTGTACCACGGCGGATTTTGTACGAGTTGCGATCGGCGCGCGAATGGTATCGCGAGCGGGAGCGCTGTGTTTTCTGCGACATTTTGCGGCAGGAAGAGCGTCAGGAAAAGCGGATCGTGGATAACGCCGGGGACTACTATGCGTTTTGCCCATACGCCTCCCGTGTGCCCTTCGAGGTGTGGCTGTTGCCGCGGACCCACAATCATATGTTCGAAACTCCATCACCGGGTGAAAACCGGCGGCACCTCGCGACTCTGTTGGGGCGCACGCTGCGGCGCTTGCTGCAAGTCTCCGGCGCCTACCACATGGTGGTGCACACTGCTCCGAACACATTGCAAACCAAAGGCGAGTTGAGCGATTACTGGCGCACTATCGCAGGCGATTACCATTGGCACATTGAAATTCTTCCCATCGTCGAAACCAGGAGCAAGTCCTACAGCATTAAGGAAGTGTATTTCAACGGGACGCTCCCCGAGGAAGCGGCAGAAAAACTGCGACAGATTGATCCCGGCAAATGACGGCTTCGCGCGTCGACGGACGTTCGGGGGCAGGACCGCAGCGCGGCGGCGTCATCTTTCGTTTGCTGTTCTTTATTTTCTTTCTCGCCATGCTGGGAACGCTGTATCTGGTCCGCCACCCTGTCATGCGCCTTGCAGGCGGTTTCCTGATTGTGGACGACGAGCCTCGCGCCTCCGACGTGATCGTGGTACTGGGCGATGACTATGATTCCGACGCTGCCACGCGCGCGGCCGATCTATTCAAGGCAGGATGGGCACCACGAATTGTGGCGAGCGGGCAATCCTTCCGGCCATACGCTACAGAAGCAGAGCTCGAACAGCGCGATTTGACCGATCGCGGCGTTCCGGCGACATCGATCGTGCGATACCCACATCGCGCAGCGAGCACGCGCGAGGAAGCTCAGGCGCTTGCTGCATTTTTGACTTCGCACGGATGGAAACAAATCCTCGCTGTAGCCGCGAACTACCGGACGCGGCGCATGCGATACATTCTCAGGCGGTCGCTCCCCGAAGGCTCCGAGCTGCGTATGGTGGCGGCGCGCGACCCAGATTACGATCCGGGCAACTGGTGGAGTCACCGCGCGAGTGTAAAAAACTTTTTCCGCGAGGCTGCAGAATATCTTGTAGCCCTCTGGGAAATGCGGCATGTAGATCCGCGAAGTTCGGGACTTCTCTGACTGCAGTAGATCATTTACGGTGCGACCAGTACATCGCTCGGAATCCCTACCAGCAATCTCAGGCCCAAGCCTCGGGACGTGCCTGATTGTCAGCCCCGACCATGGAGTGTGTTTACACAGGGATGGGACTGTAATATAGTTCGGCAACCGTACTAGGACGCCTGCCACCCTGCCCAGGGGTTAGGGCAGTTTCCTGGGGGAGGATTTCGATGTGGTCGAAACCCACTGAGGCCAAGGAGTCTCCACAGACTCCGCAGGCAATCGTGCAGGATCCAATAAACCCAAAGGTTTCTTCACCAAGCATTTCCGTCGCGCCGCCTATCCCGGTTTCTGTCACCGTGCCCCTGGTGCCGGCCGTCGGTTCGACGATTTCCACAGGTCTGCGCATCCATGGTGAGCTCACCGGGGCGGGCGATTTGTACATTGATGGCGAAGCTCAGGGCAGCATTCGACTGGGACAGTCGAAGGTGACCGTAGGGCCGAGTGGACATGTGCAGGCTGATATAGAAGCGCGGGAAATTGTAATCGAGGGAGCAGTTCAAGGAAACTTGAAGGCCGCTGAAAGCATTCGGCTCGGCGCAGCCAGCAACGTGCAGGGCAGTCTGATGACGCCGCGTGTTTCGATTGACGACGGCGCGCGGTTGCGCGGAAAAGTGGAAACCACGCGCGCCGGTGAATTGAAGCGCGGGGCCGCGGCGGGGCAGGCGAAGTCTGCGGAAGCGCCTGCGACTACGCCGGTGGCAGCGGCAAGAGAGTAGAACGAAGCATGAATTGGATGGCGAAACCGCGGTTCGGGGGAACGGCGACCGTAGTGGGGAGGCCGGCCTCAAAGCCTGGCCCGGCTGCAGCAACTGCAGCTGGGAACATCCGCGTATCGAACAGCCTCAAGGAATTCATGTGGTTGATCAGCGATGTGCGCAATGGACGCATTCTGGATTTGGGCCAGGTGTCGCAGGCCACGCTGACATTTTTCATCGAGAAGGGTTATCGGGTCTCGACCGAGGATTTCCTGCGCTCGTGGAAGGAATTCCTGACCGCTGAAGAAGAGCGGTTGCGCATGGCTCCGGTGGGCGAAGACCAAGAGAAGATTTCCCAGGCAATCCTCGCGGATAAATTTCTGGTAAGTTCCTTACAATACCCTGAGGGGAGCTTTCACGGCATCCTGGCCTGGGACCTGTTCGATTATTTCGACGCCGAATTGATGCCTCGGGTGCTGGAGCGGCTGTACGCGCTGCTGCATCCTGCCGGCTCGGTGCTGGCGCTGTTTCACAGCCGGCCCGCCGAGCGGTTCCATCGCTACCGCGTAGTGGATGCCCAATCCATCGAGTTACTGCCGGCGCCAACGCTGGCGGTGCACGCGCGTGTTTTCAGGAATCGCGAGATCCTCGATCTGTTTGGAAAATTCCGTTCCTCGAAGACATTTGTGGGGCGCGACCAGTTGCGTGAAGGGTTGTTCCTGAAGTAGGCCGTGTGGCGCACTCAATCCTGGCTCTGCTCTTGCGGTTCACATCCCGGTCAAGGGGAATCGGCAAAATTCATACTGGGCACTGCTGAGCGTGCCTCCCAGATCAATTCTCGAAATCCCCTCGCAGCGATTCTCGGCATTTTTTTCTTGCATTCCAATTCCCAGAGAGGTAAAAGCGAAATTGAAGTAGCTAGTGCACGGAGGGAGGCATGACTCCACCGGGCCTAGAATTTTGACACCATTTACACACCGCTCATGCGGTGCGTGCTGCCGGCGATGCTTTTCGGCATCACCGGGGCAAATGGAACAAGCACAACGGGGAGCTGCCAGGCTCCCCGTTGTGCATTTCAATCGTGGGCAATCCCGAAAGACTTCCTACCCCCGGGAATTCCATCGCGGTCAATTAGTTGCACCTACTATTCAGGTTCGGCGTTTTTCATTGGAGCGGCGGCTTGCGCACGCGCGATTTCAAAGTGTGATAGATGGCGGGCATCAGCGAGAGAATAATTACGATGGCGATCACGTAATGCATGCGCTGGTCAATATGGGGGACGCTGCGGCCGAGAGTGTACCCGAGAAGAACCATGCTCCAGACCCACAGGAACCCACCGACAACATCGTAGCTGAGGAAGCGCGGATAAGTCATCCCGGCAGCCCCGGCCACGGGCGGACAGAAAGTGCGGATGATGGGCACGAATCGCGCGAGGATGATGGTCTTGCCACCGTATTGCTCGTAGAAATCATGAGCGCGTTGCAAGTGGCGCTTCTTGAAAAATCGCGACTCCTCACGGCGATAGAGATTTTGTCCCGCTTTTCTGCCGATGAAGTAGCCCACCTGGTCTCCGGCAATGGCGCACAGGGTGACGAAGCCAAGCAGCTGTGCGATTTTCATATGGCCGGCAGCGGCAAAAACCCCTGCCGTCACTAGCAGCGAATCGCCGGGGAGAAAAAATCCCACAAACATTCCCGTCTCCACAAATACGACGATGCACACCAGCGTTGTCCCGCCCCATTCGACCAGTGCTTGCAGCCCCTTCGGGTCGTACAGCTGCGCCAGGAAATGCTTCAGGAACTCAATCATTCGAATCGAGCCTTTCAGATGGGCGCTTGAATACCAGGAAGCAACAATAACAGAAATCCAAAATTGGCGAGGGGCCTCGGTCTCAAACTGGTTGGCGGAAAGCAACCACCCAGGGCTCATGCTTCAAGTGCGGTTGACGGTCGGGTTCCCCGCGAAACGCTGCTATGTAATGTGAAATCATCAAGTTGCACAAACACTAGTACTTCGTGCCCAGCAGAATTAGCCCCCTGTACCATTCTCGACTACGACCCGTTGCCCGACAATCGAGTTGTTCGAGCATGGAATTTCTGAGGAGGGGGATTGACGATGCCAAGCGGCTACCAAGTGTGGATGGGTCAACCTGTGGTTCTCAGAGTAGCAGCAGGAGATGTGCGCGTCCCTTTGCGCGGGCGCATGGTTTCTGAAACGAAAGAAGTGATCAGGTTGCGGATTGCTGATAGCTGGGATGTGGACATCTTCAAATCCATGATTCTGGGTGTGGAGCATGACAATCCGGTTTACGTCGTTAACTAAGGGGAAGGTATGAGCGCACTGGCAAACAGCGGATGGGAATCACCTAGAGGTGCGACAGTTGAGGCGATGCCTTTTCCGGAGGAATTGAAGGAGACGGCATTGCGCAGACGGATGATGATTTTGCGCGACACAATTCTTGTCTTGGCATTGCAGCTTGTTTTCCGGGCAACCTTGGCGCTGCGGCGCTGGAATTACTGACCCTCGGACTGCCCGATAAATTTTTGCCGGCCCCAAGCCCCTCACCACCCCCGACCCCCGGGTCTGTACCCCCCAAACAGACCCGGGGATTTTTTTTTTTGCCCTGGAGACATTGGGGGGGAAAGTCCGCCGGGCGGGCCAGTGGCAACGCGGAGGCAGGGATGATATAAAACGCGTGGGATATCACCCGCACTAGATGTAACATTCTCACCGGCGGTTACGCCAACTCCAGGAGCCCAGACGATGAGGATTGCTAGTGTCGCAAGCGCGTTTCCCAAGCACTATTACAAGAACGAAGTGGTCGTGGAAGCGCTGAAGAATGAATGGAAGAAGCTCCTGCCGAACGCCGACATCCTCGATCGCCTGGATGAAAGCATGAAAGTGGAGGGCCGTTACACAGTCGAGCCCATCGAGTTCTACCAGAGCATGCGCACGTGGGGGCAGGCGAACAACGCCTGGATCAAACACGCTCTGGACCTTGGTGAGAAATCATTGTGCCGCGCCCTCCAAAAAGCGGGCCTGGAGCCCAGAGACCTAAGCGCCATCTTTGTGACCTCGGTCACCGGAATCGCCGCTCCTTCGATAGATGCCCGACTGGTGAATCGCATGGGGCTTTCGCCAAATATCAAACGCATCCCGATTTTCGGCCTCGGTTGCGTTGCCGGCGCCGCAGGCATTTCGCGCGCTGCCGATTACGTCCGTGGGTACCCGGGTGAGGCCGCTGCACTATTGTCCATCGAGCTGTGCTCGCTCACGTTGCAACGCGAGGATATCTCCATGGCGCACTTGATTTCCGCGCTGCTGTTTGGCGACGGCGCGGCCGCCACCGTGGTGGTTGGTTCGGAAGTAGATTCTGATGGCCCCGAAATTATCGCGACCAAGTCCATTTTCTATCCCAACACCGAACGCGTGATGGGCTGGGATATCTCCGAGAAGGGTTTCCGCATCGTACTTTCACCGGAGGTTCCGGACACGGTAATCAAGCACCTGGGCGCGGACGTGGATGCATTTCTCAGCGGGCAGGGCTTGAAGCGCGGCGATATCAAGAGCTGGGTGATGCATACAGGTGGGCCCAAGGTGCTGGAAGCGACAGCCATAGCTCTAGGGCTGTCGGAGAGGGATCTGGCGCCGTCCTGGGAGTGCTTGAAGAAAGTTGGAAATATTTCTTCCACTTCTGTGCTGCTGGTGCTTGAGGATGTGTACATGCACCGGCGTCCTGCTCCGGGTGCTTTGAGCATACTTGCGGCGATGGGGCCGGGGTTTTGCTCTGAACTGGTGCTCTTGAGATGGTAGGAGTCCGGGAAACGAGGAGCGATGGGGGCGGACGTTTTGGTGGTGGGGGCGGGGCCTGCCGGTCTCGCGACAGCAATTGCAGCAAGTATGCGGGGATTGCGGGTAATAGTCGCAGATTCACGACGCCCTCCGATTGATAAGACTTGCGGGGAGGGACTTCTCCCTGATGCAGTCGCTGCGCTACGCAGCCTTGGCATTGAATTAAATTCACGCCTGGCTTTTCCTTTCAATGGAATCCGATTCATGGACGAAGAATTCTCAGTCTCTGGAATTCTGGCTGAGGGGACTGCCTTTGGATTGCGACGAACAGCGCTGAGTCAATTGTTGATCCAACGGGCGAGTGAGGTAGGAGTTGAATTCTTGTGGGGCGTGCGCGTTTCAGGCTTCGATTCGCAGAGCGTCAGAATTAACGACGCCAGGCATTCCTTCCGATGGCTGGTGGGAGCGGACGGGCGGGACTCTGCGGTGGGAAAATGGGCTCGGCTGGACACGCGCAGCGAGTGCCGGGCACGTTTTGGTTTTCGTAGACACTACTCGATCACCCCCTGGACGGATTCTGTCGAGGTCTACTGGGGCGATCAGTGCCAGATGTTTGCAACGCCGACAGGCGCCCAAGAAGTCTCCGTAAGCGTGTTGACAAAAGACCCACGCATGCGCACCGAGCGCGCTCTTCTGAAATTTCCCGGTCTCGCGCGACGGCTGCGCGGCGCTCCGACCTTGACGATCGAGCGCGGCGCGGTGACTGCTCTGGAGTGGAGACGAGCCGTGGTGCGCCGGAATGTCGCGCTGGTGGGTGATGCTTCCGGCAGCGTCGATGGAATCGCGGGGGTCGGGCTGAGTCTGGCGTTCCAGCAGGCGATTTATTTGGGCGAAGCACTGGCGCGAGAGGATTTGAAGCGTTACCAGGCTGCGCACCGGCGAATCCGCAAGTTTCCCACGCGACTGAACCGGGTGTTGCTCATGATGAGCGAGAGTGCGTGGATAAGGCGAAAAGTGCTGAGGCTATTTGCTGAGTCTCCGGCGACATTCGGGGCGATGATGTCGTTTCACACCGGCCAGCGGGCACCGGAAGAGCTGAAGGCCAGAGAAGTGTTTGACCTTGGCTGGCGTGCGTTGTGGGCTTAATGATGCGTGTGAGTACGCGACCCTTGAGCCTCCGGCTGCTCCGGTGCCCGTTTCTCTTTGGCCTTATACTAACTTCCGGGTTGGCTTCCGCTGCCCGCGCACAAGACACCATTGTGCGATTCGACGCCAGCCGAGCCAAAGTCGAATTTTCCGTCGGCTCAACCCTTCACACCGTCCACGGAACATTCAAGCTGAAGAGTGGGGAGGTGCGCTTCGAGCCGGCAACAGGAAAGGCGAGCGGGGCGATCGTAGTGGCGGCGACCAGCGGCGACAGTGAAAACGAGGGACGAGACAAGAAGATGCACGAAAGAGTGCTCCAGAGCGACAAATTCCCCGAAATTATTTTCATCCCCAGTCAGGTGCGCGGAAAAATTGCCGCGCAAGGAATGTCGGAATTGGAAGTAGCGGGCACCATTCAATTGCAGGGGCAGGGTCATGATTTGACGGTGACCGTGTCGGTCGAGCCGCGCCCTGGAAATCAGATCCTGGCGACAACGCATTTCGGGGTTCCCTACATCCAATGGGGATTGAAGAGTCCCAGCAGTTTCATGCTGAAGGTGGACAACACGGTGGACGTCGAGATTCACGCTGCGGCGCAAATCACATCCGATGGCGCTCCCCGCTAGGGGGGAGTTTTAGGCCGGTTGACGCTTGTCAGCGATGTTTCTGGAACTATAGACTGCAATTGGCGGAACATGACTTCTAGGAGCGAACCGCGAAGGATTGGTCCGATGGAAACGATAACCGAGACTCGGAGGAAAAATTCGAAGTACCCGGCGACCCACTTTATTCAGCGAATGTGCATGGCGACATGCGCCGCGGCGCTGGCGGTGGTGTTTGCGGGTAGCGCACAGGCACAGGCGCCTCCGGGGCCGATCTCTGGCGCTCCCGATACCAGCGATCCTCCCGCCAGAGTGTCATCGAGAGGCCGTCCATCTGCCAACAACAAGTGGAAACTTGCGGGAGATTGGAAGCTCAACAAGAACTTGAGCGACGACCCGCGGCAAAGGATGGAACAGGCAACTGGAAGTCCGCGTGGGTCGGTTGGCACAAATGGCCCATGGGGCGGCATGGGCGGCGGCGGTCATCGCAATCCTGCGCCGGGAGTAAACAGCGGGCGCGCGTCGAAGCAATTCGCGGATTTGATGGAGGATTACACGTTCCTCACAATCACGCAGACGGCTACGACGGTGAAGGTTGTGTCGGACAATGGTCGTTTGCTGGCACTCTATACCAGCAGCGATCATTCAAATCCTCAGGGCAGCCCTCAAGGGAATTCCAAGTCCGGGGATGCGCCGAGCGGCACAGAGGGGAGCCCGCAAGACAGCACGCAAGCCAATTCAAAACCTGCGTCCGGAGACGGATCGAAAACCACTACGACGCGGATCGAAGGAGATCAGCTCGTGGTGGTCTCGACAAAGGATGGCGTGAAGACCACGCGCACTTATTCACCGTCGGCAGATGGCACGCAGCTTAATTTGACTACGAGAATCGAGGGGGGAAAATTGAAAGACCCGGTGACGATTCGGTTTGTTTACGATCCGCCCAGAGCCGGGGATGATGACGACTCTCAGTAACTCGAGGTCGAAATGCTTGCGCGCAACGGTCCGCTGCGCCGCTCCGTCGAATCAGAAGCAGCTCGCATCAACAATTGGATTTTCTCTGCCGTGCCCACGGACCCTCCCCGTCGCTCCCAGGCGCCCTACATGCCCCTTCGCGTCCCCCGGTCACTCCACGCAGAGTAGAATTTAGAGCAACGACGCTCCGAAGCAGTACGTTACGGAGAAGTCTTGGTGATTGATGAAATCCGGTTCTAAAAGTGCGACTCTCCCTCGGCCCTTCTTTTGCTTCGCTACCTGTGTGCTTACATTTCCCCTGATTGTCACCGCGAGTTATGGTCAGCAGGCGGCTCCGCCGGGAATGGATGAGGGGACGCTATCAACGCCTGCTGCCGCCACAATTGTCGTCGGCGGAGCCGTCAGGACCACGGAGGGTTCAGGCGTTCCGGGTGCCACAGTGCGCATAGCAAATTTGGAGACTAACAAGAGTTGGGTGAGCTGGACGGATGAATCTGGAAAATTCCAAATCCCGGGACTTCCGCCAGGGCGTTATCGCATGGAAGCGAGCCAAATCGGATTCATCCCCGCAACGCAAGAACTCGTGATCGCCGGGCCGCCCGCGCCAGTTGTGGCGCTCTCATTGCGCGTCGCCACGCTGGCGGAGTTAAATCCAGCTCCCGAAGCGGCCACCGGCGATAACACCGCCGCGGCAAATCCCAACGCTGCGGGCGGGCCGCCAGATTCTGGCAACAAGCGGGGCCATCCGGCGGGGGCCAAAGGCAGAGACAACTCTGGTGCCGAGCCCGGAGGCCAACAAGCTCAACTGCCCGCGGGCGTCACGAATGCGATTCACCAGGGCCTCGGCGGATTTCAGCAGACGGACCTCACCGGCGAGTCCACCGGTCAGGGCGAAGAAGCGGTCGCGCAGCAGAACGCGGTCGGTGCCAATCCGCTGCCGACGATCTCGCTTTCATCGCGAGATGGGGCATCTTCAGATGCATTCCTGATGCAGGGCACTGTCGGTCAGGGGCTTTCACCGAACGGTCCGGGTGGAGGCGGATTCGGCGGGACCGGCGGGCCTGGTGGGACCGGCGGGCCTGGTGGGGCCGGCGGACCAGGCAGCTTTGTTCCCGGAGATCCGGGAGCGCCAGGAGGCTCCGGAGCACGCGGAGGTGGCGGGGGACTTTTCGGCGGTGGTGGACAAGGCTTTGGGGTGGGCGGTGGCAGGGGAGGAGGAGGCGGGGGAAGTGGGAGGCTCGGACGCCAGACGGTCAACCGCGTTCGCTTCACCTTCTTCGACCGCTACGAGAATTCGGACTTCGATGCGCGGCCCGATTCAATCACCGGAGTCGAGCGTCCGAAAGTTTCTCATTACGATGAGCGCGTGGGGGGAAGCCTGGGTGGCCCGCTACGCATTCCGTATTTGTACGATGGGAAGGACAAAACTTTCTTCTTTGTAAATTACCAGCATGAGATCGCGCAAACCGGCGTGAACACCTTCTCAACGGTTCCCACCATGGATGAGCGCAGGGGAAATTTCTGTAATGTTTTCCCGACCCTGCAACTTTTCAATCCATTCTCAAATCTAAGCGGACCACGCACCTTGCTGAATCCCGCGAACCCCTGCCAGATCCCACCATCCCTCCCCAGCCCGCCCAGCGCTCCCAACACGCCGGCGTTGGACAGCGCCGCGCAGGGTCTGCTGAATTTCTTTCCCTTGCCGAACCTTCCCGGCACAGTCCAAAATTTTCTGTTGCAAGGTGCCACGCCGCTCAACACCGATTCGCTGAACCTCCATGTCTTGCACACCATTAATACAAAATTCAGCGTCAGCGGCACCTACAATCTGAATTCGAACCGCCAGGAGACGCTTGGGAATTTCCCCGAAATTGCCGGGCATCAGTCCACGCTGAATCAGGCCGTGGATCTAGGGCTCACGCAAACCTGGTCACCGAAGCTAGTGCAGGATTCTCACATAAACTGGAGCCGCAGCCGCGTACAGGTTTTGAGCAACAACTCATTCACGAATGACGTCGCTGGGAAGTTCGGAATCAATGGGGTTTCCGGAAGCCCGATGGACTTCGGAATTCCGGCCCTCAGTCTTTCGAGTTTCTCCGGGCCAAACGACCCGATCCCGTCGCTGGTGCGAAACCAAACCCTCCGCTTCCTCGACAGCATCACCAACACCCGCAACAAACACACGCTCAAATTCGGCGGGGAAGTGCGCCGAATCGAACTCAACTCGCAATCCTCCCCAGTCCCGCGTGGAGATTTTATCTTCACCGGGTTGATGACCGCCCAGCTCGATGCCACCGGGCAACCGCTGCCGGGAAATTCTCCTGCCAATGATCTGGCGGATTTCTTGCTCGGGCTGCCTTACAACACGCGTGTCCAATTTGGCCCGAATCTCTATTTTCGAAGCTGGGACTTCATCGCCTACGCCCAGGATGATTGGCGCGTGAACAAGCGTTTCACCTTGCTTTATGGTCTACGCTACGAAGCGGTCACGCCGCCAGTTGAGGTGAACAACCAAATTGCGAATCTGGATTTGAATGCGACTATCACCGCCGCGAACGTGGTCACGCCGGGCGCAAGAGCGAATTTTTTCAACGGAACATATCCGCGCGCGCTGATTCGAGGCGATTATGGAAACTGGGCCCCGCGCATCGGATTTGCCTGGCAGCCGTTCACCTTCAAGCCAAAGACGGTGGTACGCGGGGGTTACTCGATTTTCTACAATGTGTCGGCCTACAACACGCTCGCACAACAGTATCTGGCATATGAACCGCCGTTCTCGACTTCGCAGAAAGTAATTACCTCTGCCGCCCAGCTTCTCACTCTCGAAAATGGATTTCCCACAATGCCGCAATCACCCACACAAATTTCATGCGCTCCGGCGATGCCCTGCGCGAACACGGGTTCGGTTGACCCGTTCTATAGGGACGGCTATGCGCAGATATGGACGCTCGGAACAGAAACCTCGTTCACGCAGAATTGGATTCTGGACTTGACGTACACGGGAACAAAGGGAACAGAGCTCGATCTGCTGCGCGCGCCTAATCGCGCACCGCTGGGTACCCCGCCGACGTTGACGCAGCAGTTACTGCGAATCCCGGGTGCGACAAGCTTTTACTTCGATCAATCCGGCGCGAATTCAATATACAACGCGTTGCAGGTGAGATTGGTGCATCGGTTCACAAAGGGTCTCTCTGTCCAGGCCGTCTACACATTCTCGAAGTCCCTCGACAATGCCAGTTCGATTGGCGGCGGGTCCCCGGTGGTGGTGCAACAGGACGGAAACTTCGCGGCCGAGCGCGGGCTTTCCACTTTCGACATGCGCCACCAGTTGCGCCTGTTTTCAATATACGAGTTGCCGTTCGGAGAACATCATCGCTATGGAACGCACGGCTGGGCCGCACATGCGTTTGGAAACTGGAGGTTGCAGAATATTGTCACCTGGCACACGGGGACGCCCTTCACAGCGCTGCTCGGTGGCACCGCTTCTGACAACGGAACCGGGGCGAGTTTTTCGCTCCGCCCGAACCAGATTGGAAACGCGAATCAGGGAATTTGCGGTGGATCGCCACTCGGTTTCTTCAATACCAACGTGTTTGTGCAGCCGCCGGTGACGCGGTACGGCAACGAACCGCGCGGCGCCATCGAAGGGCCTTGCACATTTACTTGGAACGCGTCGCTCGGCAAGGGATTCCGGTTCGGGCCGCAGGAACGCCACCGGATTGATCTTCGCTGGGAAGTCCAGAACTTGACGAACACTCCGAGCTTTAACGGCCTGGCCACAACTTTGGGCTCGACCCTTTTCGGGCGCGTAACCAGCGCGGCTTCGATGCGCACAATGGATGGACAGATTCGATTTAATTTCTAATGAGCACTCTGATGAAAAATGAAGGCAACTGGGTTTTGAGGGCCTTTCTCTCGGCAAGTCTGCTCTTCGGGCCCATGTGGGCGCAGGATCAGCAGCATCCTGTGAGCACGCCGCCAGCCGGAGCTTCTCGCGCTGTGCCGCAGACCGGTACCAGTGCGAAACAGGAAACGGAAGACAACAAGCAGTCTGGCCCGATCCGCACTTCTTCCGACGTAGTCCGAATGGACGTGGAGGTGACGGACAAATCGGGAAAGCCCATCAAGGGTCTGAAAGCGGATCAATTCACGATCACAGATGACGGGAAGCCGCAGAAGATTTCAATGTTCTATTATTCCGACATCGAGAAGGTTGAGACAGCCGGCGAAGTGAATCCAACGCCCGTAGTGATTCCCGTGGATGCAGCGGTCGGAGCGTCAGCTCCCGCAGAAGCCATGGGTGATCAAACGCGCGACCGGCGCATGATGGTCATGTTCTTCGATCTCACCTCGATGCAAACCGACGACATCCGGCGCGCGCATGATGCCGCAGAAAAATTCGTGAAACAGCAGATGAGCCCTGCGGATCTGGTCGCCATCGTCACCTTCAGCGCGCGGATCTCGGTGTTGGTGAATTTTACAAATGACCGCGCGGCGCTGGAAAAAGGTATCGCCCAGCTCGTTCCTGGAGCCCTTTCGTCATTGGGTGATCCGTTGTATGCGGCAGCGCAAAATGGTGAGGCCGGGGTGCAGGAATATACAGGCGCGGCTTATACCGCTGATGAAACGGAATTCAACGTGTTCAACACCGACCAAAAATTGGCAGCGGTCGAAGGATTGGCCAACGTCTTGGCGGCAATTCCGGGACGGAAGGCCGTAATTGAATTCACGGGCGGAATCACGCAGACGGGGGAAGAAAATCGTACGGCTTTGCGCGCGGCAACGGATGCGGCGAATCGCGCGGATGTTTCAATCTACTCGATTGATGCGCGGGGATTATTTGCAACGCCGCCGGGAGGCGATGTGAGCACGAATGCCGCCACGGGAACTTCGATGTTTTCGGGCGCCTCCGTGTTTCATCAGACCGATCAACGTGAGGACACGCGCGATACGCTCGCGACGCTTTCTTCCGACACGGGTGGCAAAGCATTTTTCGACCTCGGCGATTTGAGCGACGCATTCCCAAAAATCCAGCAGGACAACGCCGGATATTATCTCGTCGGCTACTATTTGCCCGCGGGAATCAAACGCGACGGACGATGGCGATCCGTTCACGTGAAAGTCAGTACTCCCGGAGCGCACGTGCGCTATCGCACGGGCTACTACGCGCCTCGCGATTTTCAACATATGGAGAAAGTAAGTCGCGATGAGCAGTTGGCCGAAGCCATGCGCTCCGATAGTCCCGCGGTGGATTTGCCGATTGCCGTCGAGACAACCATGTTCCGTCTGAGTGATCAACAGACATACGTTCCAATTGCTGCGAAACTATCTTCCAGTGCGCTCGATTGGGCTGAAAAACACGGGCGGCGCGAAGCAGCGTTCGATTTCGCCGCCGAAGTGCGCGCGTACCCCGGGGGCCAGTCGGTGGCTGAATTGCGCGACACAATTCAAGTCCATCTGGATACGCAACGTTTCGAGCAGGTGAGCCAATCGAGTTTGGTTTATCAGGGCGGAGTGGTTCTGGCGCCGGGAAAATATCGGCTGAAGTTTTTGGCTCGAGAGAATGAATCCGGGCGCATCGGAACATTCGAGCAGGATATCCTCGTGCCGCAGACGAATCCAAATCACATGCAGCTCAGCTCCGTGCTTCTCTCAAGCCAGCTTGTTCGACTGGCAGGAACATCTGAGGTGCTAACAAAGGGGCAGGGAGTTCGTGCCAATCTGGTGCATTCTCCGCTCGATGTGGGTGGTGAAAGGATCGTGCCGAGCGTGACGCGGTTCTTCACAAGCGGCCAAACCCTCTACGTTTTTTTCCAGGCATATTATCCAGAGAAAATGGACAAGTCTGAGAAATTCGATCCTGCCGGTCTTCGGGCGGGATTGATTTTTTTCCGGAGCGGCTTGCAAGTGAACGCCACACCACTGCTGGCGCCCGCCGAAGTGGACTTGAAAACGCGGACCGCCTCATTCCGGATCAGTTTGCCCCTTGCAAAACTTCCCGCGGGCCATTTCACTGTGCAAGCCGTCGTAATCGGTGCCGGTACGCAGCACTCGGCATTCGGCCGGGCTCACTTCGCGCTACAGCAGCTCACGCCGCCCCCGCAACCCGCGCCTGTCACGCCTGCGGGTTCTGATCCGACGGGCAGGGCTAGGGAAACGAAGCCTCCATCGCACTAGGATTCTCGTCCAATCAATCGCACAATGCGGCAAGCAGGGCGTCGCAAAAACAAATCGGCCACATCTCGGTTCGCCTCGAAATGGTCGATTTATAGATTTTCCGCGTGGGCCGCTATCGCCAACCGTGCGGCGGCTTGGACTCTTTTTCTTTTTCCTTTGGCGGCGGTGCAGGTTTTGATTCCTGCTTCGGCGCTGGAGCGGGCTTGGCTTCATGCGCAGGATGTACGTCGTACATCTCATCTTTCGCTTTCACCGGCGGAGCGAATTTCACAACCGGGTGCTGGTCGAGCTTTTGCTGCGGCGACGATTGCGGCTCCCCGGCGTTGCCGTGCGTAGGTATCTCCGCGTTCGTGCCCACTGCTGGCGGAGGGGGCAGAGTGGTACCGCGCGGGGGCGCCTGCGCGTTCCTATTTGCACCGCCAGGCGGCGGTGCAGCAGGTGGTGGTTTCTGCGCATTTACGATAGTCGGCTCGTGGCCTCCCGCGGGTGGGATGGGCGGATTGATCTTGGCGACCACTTTGCGGTCGTTGAATGCAACCGGGGGCCTCGCGGTTGCGGGAGTCGATTTGGCGGTGGCAGCCACGTAGCTGCCGCGCGTCGGCGCGAGCTGTACTTGTTCACCGGTATTCACGGGGCGAGCACTTTGAATCTGCTCGGGCGTGATTTTCACCGCAGCCTTGCTGACGGAGCGAGCGCCGACAAAATCTTCGCGGCTCACGGCGGTGACGGCCCCGGCCTGGTTCGCATACATGTAATCGACTTTTGTCACCGTCACGTTTCTGTTGACGACGTTGGTGTTGTAAACATTGGCGACCTGTACGACGTTGACGACCCGCGTGTTAGTAACATTGATGTTCTGCACGTAGCGCGGGCTGGCGTGATAGGCGGGCACCCACACATCGCGGGGGCCCAGCGGAAACCACGCGACACCATTGAAGCCGCCGCCGAATCCCACCGCGACACTCAGTCCGCCGCCGCCGACGAAGGCGACGAGGTGAGGTGCGTAAACCGGCCGAACAACGATGGGACCGGGCACCCAGCCCCAATATCCGCCGACGAAAGCCCAACGCCCGTAGTGGTAGGGAGCAAAGCCCCAGGCTTCCTCGCCGACCCACGTCCAGCCCCAAGGAGAGATCCAGACCCAGTGGCCGTAGTGATAGGGAACCCAACCGACGGCGACGCCGCGCGGATACCAGACCGCTCCATATTCTGCATCGGTGCGCCAGTCGCCGTTTTGATCGAGGTCAAAATAGCCATCCACGTCGCGGGAAACGTAGCGCGAGGATTGTGAGTTGTTCTCGGCTTGATCGCGCGCATTGCACCAATCTTCGAAATCATTCATGCCCGGCGCATCGCCGGCCTGGAAAGTGAGTTCATCGGTGCCATTGAATCTATAGCGTTGGCCGGGGCCAAGATCCCATGACTCTCCGCCGCCCGTCACTTCGCCTGCGCCTTCGCGAACAATGAGGATGGTCGAGTCGCCATCGGGACTGGTCTTGATGTGATATTCGCCAGAACGCGTGATCGTGAAGGCGAGATTGGGCGTGTCAATTTCCACGGCCTCGCCGGAATCAATGCGGCGGACATGAACCTCGATCACACCCTGAGCAAGCTGTAGCTGGACTGTGCGATCGTCGATATTGAGGAACGAAATTCCCGTCTCACTGGCCAGGCGGATAGCGGTGCTGCCTATGTGAACTTCGCCGCGAGAATTCTTATCGGCCCAGAGATTGTCCCCCGTCGTCAGCGGTCGATTCGGGTTTGCGTCGACCCAATCCTGTTCACCGGACGCTTGAAAGGAGACCGAACCCTGGATGTAATTGAGGCGTGCCACGCGGCTGGGAGGATCGTCCTGCGCGCGGGCGCTGAGAGGGATGCCGAGAAAGAATGCCGCAACGAAAAGCAGAGGGAAAATCAGTGTGAGTGTCCTCTTCATGATGTTGGCCCCTTTCATGATGCGTTCTTTGCATAACCGAACGAACGGCTCGAGCCAGTTCGTGACCAGGAACCAAGTGAACCAAACGATTATGCGGACGTCGGACATGGCGCTGAACGCTCCCACAGATAAAACACATCAGCGCCTGACAAGTTTCTTCCGGAATAAACCGAATGGCGTATGACGCAGCCATTGTACAGCCTACTTTAAGCGGTTGGACAAGATGCTGGCAAAAAAATCAGGGCCCCGAAATGATCGGGGCCCTGGGTATGAATGATGAGTCCACCTGGGAAATAAAATCAACGTGAGCGGGCACCGTGCGACGAGCCACCGCCGCCATGGGGCGCTGCGCCGGAATTTCCGCGCGGGGCGCTGTTAGTCGCGGGCGCGCTCGGCCGTGGCGGAGCAGCGCGCGTAGGCGCGCTGGGTCTTGGCGCAGCAAGGCGTGGAGGCGCGCTGGGCGGGGCGCCGCGATAGACGCCACCGGCCGGTCCGTAGGGTCCGCGCGCGCCGCCTGGATAGCCGCTGCGGGTATTCGGATATCCGCCGCGTGGCTGCACGATGGGTTTATTCATGTTGAGCGGCGGCCGGTTGTACGCACTGGGATATCCGCCCCGCGCATTTGAAGAAGGGGACTGATATTGCCGCGCCGACTGTGTCGGACCTGCTGACGGCGCGTTGTGCGATGGCGGCGGACTGAAATTGTGCCAGCTATCTCTTCCGCTGTGGCCATTTTGCGAACTTGTGCCGCCCTGAACGCGCGTGTTGGGGTAGCTATTCTGAACGTGTGATTGCGAAGTTGAATTCCGCTGCACCGAGGGCGGGTTGATTTCGCGCTGATTGCTGTAGGTGCGCGTTGTCGAATTTGCGCCGGAGTTGCGGTTGAGGTTGGTGGCTGCGGATGCGGCAGAGTTCTGCCTCACATTTGCAGATGAGAAGAAATGTTGCGGACTGCTTGACGCATTCCTGACGGAAGAAGCGCCGGGCGCTCTGTTCGTCGAATTGAAGCTCTCCCGAGACGGCGCGATCGGCAGCTTGCCGGCGATCCTGCTGGCTTGCCGGAACGATGCCGCGCTAACGCCGCCCTGACGTCCGGAGACAGCTTCGCGCCCGAACTTATTTCCGTCCATTGCGGAGATGCCAGAGCGGACACGCTCGTTTCTCTCGACTTCGTTAAGATTCGAATATTGGTGTACGCGCCCATTCTGGAGCGGTCCCCATCCATCGTGAAGGCCTCTGTCGCCGTGCACGCCGCCCACACCGAAGCGGCCACCGCCCCACCATGGATGGAAGCGATCGCAAGGGCCGACGGGCAACCAGCCGACGCGGCCGAATCCAAATCCGAAGCCGAAGCCCACACCGAAGCCGGCGCCTCCCCAACCGAAGAAGGAAACATACGCAGGCGACCAGATTGGATAATAAGCCGGGTACGCGACCACAGGACCTGGCCACCATACCCAGTTACCGCCGTAAACGAACCAGCGGCCGTAGTGATATGGTGCCCAGCCCCAAGGCTCGTAGGAAACCCACGTCCAACCGTAGTAAGGCTGATAAACCCAGCGGCCGGCTCGATACGGCGCCCAGCCTGGGTCCTGCCTTGGGGTCCACACAGGGCCGTAGTCGGGGACTTCAGTCCAGACGCCATGACGGTCGAGATCTTCCGTGCCGGTGTAATACGGATTCGTTTTGTGCCAGCTGTCGGCGTTGCGGATGGAATTGTTACGTGAATCATTCCATCCATCCCAATCGTCAGAGGCGGGGGCGTGGTCCACTCGATATTGAGGGTTGTCGGTGCCGTTGATGGTGATCATCTGTCCGCGCTGAACACGCGTGGTCCCTTGCGAGGTGGAAATCTCGACGGAGCCTCTGCGTACGATGACCTGAGTTTCGGAATCGGAGTTCACAAGGATTCGATATTCGCCCTCGCTATCGAGCGGGCGGATGGAAGCGTTGGGAGTATCGATCTCCGGCCGGGCTTCGCCGCCCTTCAACATGCTGTAAGTGACCAGTCCCTGACCGACCTGGATTTGAATTTGTGTGCGCGCGAGGTTGACCACTCGTGCGGTCGAGCGCTCGGACATGCGGAGAACATCGGCATAGTCGAATTCAAGTTCAGCGCGAGATTTTTCACCGACCGACACGCGGTCGTCCTGGGAGATGGGCGTGTTGACGGTGACGGCGCTCCATTGGCCGTTGTCACCGTGCTCGGTCGAGACATCGCCGTCCGCAAGACTTACGCGCGCGACGCCCGGCTGTACTTGCTGCGCGCTCTGAGAATTTGCCAGCGCTGCCTGCGCCTGATCATCCGGAGCAGCCTGGTATTCGGGGGGCGGCTGCGAATCCTGATCTGCCTCGGAGTCTTCCGGCCTCGGAGTGACTGGGTTTGGCCGCGAGTCCTGCCCATAGGCTGAGATGGCCAGGGCGAGCAAGAAAGCTGCGATGAGAGTTGCCAGATACTTTTTCATAGGCCGCCTCCCGGCAGTCTTACGACCGGGGAATATTGATTGCGGGTTGTCTTATGCAGGGTCGATGCCAAAGTGGGAGCTTCCCCCGATCAGGTCCTAAGCCGCTTGTTTCCCGTGGGTTGCAGTGAAGGGCGCGAGGGCTTGCACAAGTGGGATTAGTCGATCGGTGGTTCACTGCAACCGCTGGTGGTGGTTTTCAGCCAGGGGAGCGAAGAGGCGTGAATCTTGAGTCATGATTCCGGAGCCGAAACCTAGGCGCGCCGCGACCGGCGGAGACGGACTGAACTTGTCTCGGACCGGGCAAGAATGATGCCGTGAAAAAGCTAGAAAACTTTTCCTAGGAGGTTCTGCGGGCCCCATTAGTTCTGAGGGCTCTAGAAGGAATTCTAATTCCACGGGTTGGGTAGTAGAGATCGCGCAATAATGGTCGGCTGATGTGTGTATCAGGGAAGACCGCCAGGCCGTCTAGCTTACTTGTACTATCACAATTTCAAAGGCTGACAGATGAGGCGATGGAAATCTTAGTGGGCAATCTGCATTGGTCCTCTGGATCAGAGACTTGGTAGGATGGTCTGTTGGCGGGCACTGTTCCCAGCAGCCATGCACCCGCATTCGGTCGCGTTGACTTGCCAATCCCTGCGTCCTAGTATGAGCGCCACTCATGCCGGAACCCCAGTCGCCGATCGCCCGCATCGTTTCGCATTACCGCGTCATCGAGAAACTCGGCGGCGGAGGCGTGGGCGATGTTCATGAAGCAGAAGACATTAGGTTCAACGGGTTCGTCGCGCTGAAATTTCTGCCAGACGATCTAGCCAGTGACACGCAAGCGCTCGAGCGATTCCGCCGCGAAGCGCGCGCCTAGGCCTTGCAGGGCGGCGCGCCAAAAGCTCGCACAGCTTGCCGGGATTTTTTCGCTCTCTGGAGAGACGCCGACCCCGACACTCCCGCCCTCATCGCCGCGAAGGCCGAGCACGCGAAGCTTCCCTAGGTTCGAGACTGGCGGAAAGAGCGAACTTGCGGAGCCTGCTAGCCTTCTGTAGACGTTTCCTTCCCGAAAACGCTCAGGGAAATTTGATCAACAAAGAAGACTATTAGGTGGATGAACCGTCGTGATCTTTGTCGGGAGGATCGGGGACGCCCATTTTGGAGAGGCGATAGCGGAGGGCATTGCGGGAGAGGCCTAGGGCGCGAGCGGCCTGGCTCTTGTTGCCGTTGGCGCGGCGCAGGGCTTCGCGGATGGCCTCTTCTTCCCACTGATCGAGCGTCATGCCATCGGGCAGGGTGGCGGCTGGGCCTGCCGCGGTGCGCGCGGGAGTTGCATCGAGATGGATGTCGGCGACATCCAGAGCGGACCCGGAGGAAAGCGTGACGCCGCGCTCGAGGATGTTTTCCAATTCGCGGACGTTCCCGGGCCAGTGAAAATCCATGAGGAGTTTCCTGGCGGCGGGAGTGATCCCGCGGACTGGCTTTCCAGTATCGCGTGCAAATTGCTCGAGGAAGAAATCGGCGAGCGCGGGGATGTCTTCCTTGTGATCGCGAAGCGGGGGGATGTCAATCGCGACGACGTTGAGGCGGTAGTAGAGGTCTTCGCGGAAGGTGCCGTCTTCCAGAGCGGCGCGGAGATCGCGATTAGTTGCGGCAATCAAGCGGACGTCGACTTTCAAGGTTTTCGTTCCGCCGAGCCGCTCGAATTCGCGTTCTTGCAGGACACGAAGGAGTTTCACTTGAATGGTGGGCGGGACGTCGCCGATCTCGTCGAGGAAAAGCGTGCCTTTATCGGCGAGCTCAAATTTCCCGGGTTTGCTTGTAGTGGCGCCGGAGAAGGCGCCTTTTTCGTAGCCGAAAAGTTCGCTTTCGAGCAGGTTTTCCGGGATGGCGGTGCTGTTGATTTTGACGAATGGGCCGGAGGCGCGGTTGGAATGCTGATGAATGGCGCGGGCGATGAGATCTTTTCCAACGCCACTTTCGCCGCCGAGCAGGACGGTGGAATTTGTAGGCGCCACGCGCTCGACGAGCGCAAGGACCGCCTGCATTTTTTCGCCGCGCGCGACGATGTTGTCGTAGTGATAGCGCTGGCCGAGGGCTTCGCGCAGATTGCGATTTTCTTCGCGGAGTTTCCGGGAGTCGAGTTCTTTGCGGATTACGAGCACCAGCTCCGCAAGCGAAAAGGGCTTTAGTACGTAGTCGCTCGCGCCCATTCTCATGGCTTCGACGGCGGATTCGACGGTGCCATAGGCAGTCATGATGATGACCGGGATCGTGGCGTTCGAGAGCTTCACGGCTTGCAGGAATTCCTGACCGGTCATGCCGGGAAGTTTGAAATCGGTCACGATGAGATCGAATTGCTGCTTTTGGAGGAGCTGGAGGCCGGTTTCGGCGTCAGGAGCAGTGGTGGCATGGAAACCTTCGTCGGCAAGCTGGAGTTCGAGGAGGCGACGCATTTTGGCTTCGTCCTCGACCACCAGGATAGATGGTTTTTCCGTGGGCATTTTTAATTGTCTGTTTGATGCTACATCAAGAGACACTGTGGCTGGCCTGCAAAATCCGGCGGTCAGAAGACGGCCAGCTTTACGTGCAGGAATTTTTTGGGGTTCTGGCGGAAATCGCTGACCATCAGCCGCATGTCGCCAGCGAGGCCGGTGAAATTGTCGTAGAAGGCGGGATCGGAGAAAAACTTTCCGAGCGTGCCTTGGCTGGAATTTAGTTTCGCGGAGGCTTCGCGAATGTTGGCGGAGGCGTCGCGAGCATTGTTGTAAAGAGTGTCGTCGGTGGCCAGTTTTCCGAGTGTGCCCTTGCCGGCGCGGACGTCGTCGAGCACCGCGTTACCTTTTTCCACCAGGCCTTTGGCGTTCTCATACACCGCCGGGTCGTAAACCAATTTGCCGATCGTTCCTTTCTGCTCACGGACAGCCGCGAGAACGTCGTCGGCATGGCTCGCCGTAGAATTCAGCTTATCGTACAGCTCGTTCGAGGCGATTAGCTTCCCAATGCTTCCCTCACCCTGTTGCACGGAAGCGGTCATGGTGTCAACGCGGCCGACGGCGGCGTTCATGTGATTGTAGAGCGATGGGTCGTTCATGAGTTTGCCGAGCGTGCCTTGGCCTTCTCGCAGTTGGCTCACGATTCCACGCAGGTCCCCCGAGAGCGCGCCGAGGTTCTGCATCAACTCGGCGCCGCGCTCAACCATTTGCTTCATCGCCGCCTCTTCTTTGCCGGGGAGGACATCGCCGGGCTGGAGGGCCCTTCCAGTGAGCCCGCGCTTGATAGTGACGTATCGATTTCCAAGCAAGCCCTCGGTGATCAGGCTGGCATCGGAGTCGGAGCGAATGTTGTCCTGAAATTTCTTGTCAATGCGCAGCACCAGCGTGATGTTGTGCATTTGATCGGTCGGATGCGCCGTCACGGTCATGGACTGGACATTGCCAATCTCAATTCCATCGAGGCGGACGGGGGCGCCCAGCGTAAGCCCCTCGACTTCGGGCAGGTAGGTGATAAGCCGATACTTCGGGCCCAGGATTCCTGCGCCGGTTACATAGAAGATCGCCACCGCCAGGATGAACAATCCCACCAGCACGAACAATCCAACTCGAAGTTCGGTCCACGTCAGTTGCTTTCTTTGCGCCATCGCCGTCCCTCCTCAATGATCCCGCATAAGAACTTTACTCTGCGGAAATAAGAAATTGTTTCAAATACTCATCGGAGGAGTGCAACAGTTCCTCCGTTGAACCTTCGAAAAATATTTCGCCATTGCGCAAAACAATGACATTCGTCGGCGGTGCGTCTGGGCGAGACCCGTTGCCCGCAATGTGTGAGACGTGTCCGGTGGCTTTATCGAAGCGGTAATTCGCGAGGCCGAAAGCGTCCTGGACTCGCTGGGTCGCCAGCAACGAGGTGACATCCTGGGTATCGCGGCCGCGGAGAATCAAGGTGATGATGGTCTGCGAAGTGATGGGATCGAGCCCGGCGGTCGGCGAGTCGTAGAACACGATGGGAGGGCGGTCCACCAGCGCGCGGGCGATCGAGACGCGGCGGCGCATGCCGCCCGAAAGCTCCGCGGGGAACTTATCGAGTGCGCCTTCAAGTTCGACGAAACGCAAGGCCTCGCGCACGCGGACATCGATCTCCGCTTCATCGACGTTTTCCTCATTGAGCCGGAACGCCACGTTGTCCTCCACGGTCATGGAATCGAAAAGCGCGCCCTCCTGAAAGACAAAGCCGATGCGGCGGCGGAAATCGAGAAGCTCTTTTTCAGGCATACCGCTAACTTCGTGGCCCATCACCAGAATGTGGCCTGAATCCGGTTGCATCAGGCCCGCCGCCAGTTTCATCAGCAGGGTTTTCCCCGAACCGGTCTCGCCCAACAGAACCTTGGTTTCACCAGGCTCGACTTCGAAGGAGATACCGCGCAAGACTTCGCCTTCATCGAAGCCGATGCGCACATCCTTGAATATGATTAGAGGCTCGCCCGGAACGGTCTGATTCATTGCCTTGACCGTTGGCAAGGCGGGAGCGGATGCACCATGCGAGAGATTATAAATGGAAACACTCAGGAATCGCAGCGGACGATTTTTTCCGGTGTAGCGGCGGATCGGAATTCTACTTTTGAAAAATAAACAGGAGCAGACGCGCGAGGAAGAAATCCACGACGAGGACGAACACAGACGAAATGACGACGGCAGTAGTGGTAGCCCGACCCACGCCCTGCGTGCCCCCTTTGACGCGAAGTCCCTGGTAACAGCCGACGGTGGCGATGATCAGGCCGAAAATGATCGGTTTGGCGCCGCCCTGAACAAGATCGCCCAATTCAAGGGCCTGGATGGCGCGGGTCCAGAATTGTACGGCGCCGAGACGCAGGGTGAAGTAGGCGACGATGAATCCGCCGATAAGGCCTACAAAATCGAACACGGCAACAAGCAAGGGCACCATGGTGACCATGGCGATCACGCGCGGGGTCATCAGCTTGCGGATGGGATCGGTGCCGAGGGCGCGCATGGCATCCACTTGTTCGGTGACGACCATCGAGCCAAGCTCGGAAGCGATGCCCGAGGCGTTGCGGCCGGCGACCAGCAAGGCAGTGATGGCGGGCCCAAGTTCTCGGACCAGCGCGAGCGATACGGCGTCTCCGGTGAGCGCCGTTTCGCCAAAGCGCTCGAATTGCGAGGAAGTCTGCAGCACCATCACGCCGCCGATAAAAAACGAGGTAATGACGACAATGGGCAGAGAGCCGACGCCGATGTAATCCATTTGCTCTAGCGTGTCGGCCCAATAGAAGGGCGGGGTGAAGGCGCGGCTGACCGATTGCAAGACGAGCAGCGTGTAGTCCTGTAAGGCGAAAACTTGGCGCTTGAGCGCGTCCCCGAGCAGGGAGGAGAGCGACGGGGTTTCGCTGGCTTCGAGCATGATTGGAGACTCGAACCGGCGGGAACCGCCCGAGTCCCCGGAAGCCTAACGTCCGGTGCGTGCGGCGTCAAGCGATCATGCACTCAACATTGCGGGCACACCACGGCTTTACGCGCGGGGAAGCGTCCGGTAGAATTGCGCGTTTATGTCTTGCTCCCGGAAGCGTGCAGGATGGGAGAGCGATAGCGGCTGGCGGTGCGGTTGCGGAGGAACATGCTGCGATTTGTGAGCGCGGGGGAATCTCATGGGCAAGGCCTGGTGGCGTGGATCTCCGGGCTGCCGGCGGGAGTGCCCGTTGATTTGGAGTTCATCGAGCGCGAACTGCACCGCCGGCAATTGGGATACGGCCGCGGTGGGCGGCAGCGGATCGAGAAGGACCAGCCGGACATTATTGCTGGTGTGCGGCATGGGCAAACCATCGGCGCGCCGATCGCGATTCGGATTGAGAACCGCGACTGGGCGAATTGGGAGAAGGCACTGCCTGTGGAGGACACCGAAGGGGCGAGCGACGCGCAACGTCCGCTGACGGCGCCGCGTCCTGGGCACGCGGATTTGGCCGGGGCGCTGAAATTTAATCTTCACGATGCGCGCTACGTGCTCGAGCGCGCCTCAGCGCGCGAGACAGCGTCGCGCGTCGCGGCAGGAGCATTTGCGAAATTGCTATTGCGCGAATTCCGCGCGGCGGTGCTGAGCCACACGATCGCTGTGGGACACGCACAACTGGGGCGCGAAGCCACCTGGGATGAAGTGGAGGCGGTCTGCAAGAATCTGGAATCGCCGCTCCGCTGCGTGGACACGACGGCTGAAGCCAAAATGCAAGCTGAGGTGGACCACGTTTTGCGCGCTGGAGATTCGGTGGGCGGGATCTTCGAAGTTGTTGCACACTGCATTCCGCCCGGACTCGGCAGCCACGCGCAATGGGATGAGAAACTGGATGCGCGGCTGGCGCGAGCGGTGATGTCCATTCAGGCGGTGAAAGCCGTTGAATTCGGCACCGGGATTTCAAATGCTGGGAGTTATGGCTCCGATGTGCAAGACGAAATCCGCTATGATGCGGCGCGGAGGAGATTTGCGCGCTCGTCGAATCGCGCGGGTGGCTTGGAAGGCGGAATCACAAACGGGCAGGACATCGTGGTGCGAGGATACTTGAAGCCAATTTCAACGCTGCGGCGGCCCCTGCTGACGGCTGACTTGAAATCGAAAGAAGCGGTGAAGGCGGCTTATGAAAGGTCGGATGTGTGTGTGGTCCCGGCCGGCGGAGTGGTGGCCGAGGCGATGGTGGCACTTGAATTGGCCGGGGCGCTCCTCGAGAAATTCGGCGGAGACTCGCTGGGAGAGACACGCAGAAATTTCGACGGCTATCAACGACAGTTGGACGAATTCTAGGGCGAAAACGCGAGATGATTCATCCCATTGTGAAGTTTGGCGATCCGGTGCTCGAAACTCCGACGAAGCGCGTGGAGAAGTTTGATGAAGAATTGGAGAAACTGGTCGCGGACATGTTCGAATCCATGTACGCGGCGCGCGGGGTGGGATTGGCGGCGCCGCAAATTGGGATCAGCCTGCGGCTGGCGGTGATTGATGTGAGCGACGGCAAGAACCCCGAGGCCAAAATTGTGTGTGCGAATCCCGAAATTATTCATGCGGAAGGCGAGCAGCGCGAAGAGGAAGGATGCCTCTCGCTGCCAGGATTTCGCGGGTACGTGGCGCGGCCGCAGTACGTCACTGTGCGCGCGCTGGACGCGAGCGGAAACGAATTCGAGATGCGCGGCGAGCAATTGCTGGCTCGCGCTTTCTGCCACGAGATAGATCATCTGAATGGGACGCTCTTCATCGCACATCTGGGAATGCTTAAGCGCGACATGATTAAACGAAAAATCCGCAAGATGAAGAAAGCCGGGGAGTGGTAGGACGCGCGTGCCGCTGAGAATTGTTTTTTGCGGCACACCGGCTTTTGCCCTGCCTACACTTCGTCATCTGATTGCCCAGCCGGACTTCCAGGTGGAAGGCGTGGTCACGCAGCCGGACCGTCCGCGCGGCCGCGGCCAGCAGATGGCCAGCTCGCCGGTGAAGGATGCCGCGCTCGAAGCCGGGATTTCCGTTTACCAGCCGGAAAAGATGAGATCGGAATCGGCTCACGATTATTTCAAACATATTTTTCCGGATGCGGTTGTAATTATTGCCTACGGTCAGATCATCCCGGCTTCGCTGATCGCTATACCGCGGCTGGGGTGGATCAACCTGCACGCCTCGTTGCTGCCGAAATATCGCGGCGCGGCTCCGATCAATTGGGCGATTGTGAATGGGGAGAAGCGCACGGGGGTGACGACGATGCAGATTGACGCGGGACTTGACACGGGCCCGATGCTATTGAGGCACGAGGCGGAGGTCGGGGCGGATGAGACAGCGCCAGAGCTGACTGCGCGGCTCGCTGAAGCTGGGGCCCCATTAATGGCGGAAACCTTGCGAAAACTGGAGCGCGGAGAAATCGTGCCAGCGGCTCAGGACAATTCCAAGGCAACGCACGCACCCCCGCTCAAGAAGGAAGAAGGGCGAATTGATTGGGGCGCGCCCGTGGGGCAGATTTACAACCGCATCCGCGGTTTGCAGCCGTGGCCCGGCGCATTCACAACTTTTCGCGGCAAGACTTGCCAGATTTGGGGCCAACCGCTCGACCAGGTAGCTGCAGTTGGAATGCCCGGAATTGTCCTCTCGGTGCGAGAAGACGGATTGCCTGTGATCTGCGGCGGAGCTAGCGTATTGCGCGTCGCCCATGTGCAGCTCGAAGGGCGCAGGCGCGTGACGGGTCAGGAATTCGCAAATGGCGCGCGGATTGTCCCTGGCGAAAAGTTCGGCGGCTAGCCATGCCGGTCAGTGCATCGAGAGAAATTTCATTTGAAGTGCTGCGTCGCGTGGAAGCGGAGGGCGCGTATGCTAGCGAAGCGCTTCACGCGGAACTGGGTGCCAATGTAAAGCCGGCAGATGCGGCGTTGGCGACGGAATTGACGCTCGGCGTGCTGCGGTGGCGACGGCTGCTCGATTTTTTCATCGAACGGCAATTGAAAAAACCGCTGGCGCGACTCGACTTGCCAGTGGCGTTGGCGCTGCGGATGGGTCTTTATCAGCTCCGCTTTCTCGCGCGGGTGCCGGCGCGCGCTGCTGTGAACGAATCTGTCGAGCTGGTGAAGCGCGCGAAAATAAGTTCGGCGGCTGCGCTGGTGAATGTGATCTTGCGGCGGCTGGCTGAGCAAGCCAGGCAGCCCGCAGCCATTTTACTTCCCCCCAGCCTGGCGCCGGCCGAGCGTCTGGCGATCCTGCATTCGCACCCCACATGGATGGTCGAACGCTGGCTCTCACGATGGGGCGAGGCACGAACGATCCAACTGCTCGAAGCAAACAACCGTGCGCCGCGATTGAGTTGCGTGCTGCATGAACCCGCCCGCCAACATGAAATTTTCGCGAAGCTCGAAAAAGATGGTTTGCATATTGAACCCGGGTGCTTGTTGCGATCGGCATTTTCCGTGAGTGGCGGCAGTCCCTCTCGCACCGAAGCCTTTCGTAAGGGTTGGATTTCGATTCAGGACGAGGCTTCGCAGGCAATCCCGCTGCTGCTTGATGTGCAGGTGGGCGATCACGTGCTGGATCTGTGCGCGGCGCCGGGCGGAAAGACGGCGCAGCTGGTCCGCGCCGCGGGAGATAAAGGCGTGGTTGTTGCGGCGGATCATCATGCACACCGGCTGCGGGCTATGCGCGATCAATTTACGCGCCTTGGTCTGCGGAGCATCACAGTTATTGAGCTCGACGCCACGCAACCGCTGCCATTTAAAGAGAAATTTCAGCGCATCCTGGTGGATGCTCCATGCTCTGGCACAGGTACGCTCGCGCGGCATCCGGAAATTCGGTGGAGGCTTGAGCCGCAGCAGCTCGCTGAACTTCATCGACTCCAGGTGAGTATGCTTGCGAACGCAGTTCCAAATCTCTCATCAGGCGGGTGGCTTGTGTATTCCACGTGCTCGATGGAACCGGAGGAGAATGAGGAGGTTGTTGCTGAACTGTTGAGAGAAGTCCCTTCGATCCGGCAAGTGGCCTCGGGAGAAGCGGCGCGCGCGTTGGTGGGGAAACTTGTCCCGGGAGTTGAAACCGACACCTTGTTTAACGGCAGCATGCAATTCTGCACTTTTCCTGGGGAACTGCCCTTGGATGGGTTCTTTTCTGCGATTGTGACGATGGAGTAGTGGCCCCGTTGGGATTGGCGTTATAGCACCGCAACAGATCCGCGTCGAGCCTCGGTAGCGTTTGAGGCGAGCCACAGCGGATGCGTTCGGTCCGATTATTGTCGGCGCCATTTGGGGTGAGGATGGGTCGTAAGACCACAGCCAGGATTGGCTGCGTCCTCCAGGCAAGATATAGGGGCCGGCCAGAAGCCGGCGGTAGGAAGACACGCGTTCCGCTGAATAGATTCGCTAGGACGAAGCATCGGGGGCGAGTGGAAGGAAGACTCGGAATCTTGCGCCGCGGGTGGTTTCGGATTCCAGGTGAATCCAGCCGCGGTGATCGTCCACAATTTTTGCGACGATTGCCAGGCCCAGTCCCAATCCATCCTTCTTCGATGTAAAAAAGGGATTGAAAATTTGCTCGCGCAAATCAGGCGGAACACCGGGACCGCTGTCTTCGAGTTGCACGACTACACCCGGGATGCCGGAGGAATCTTCACACGCCATGGAGATGGAGAGTTTTCCCTGCTGGCCGTCCATGGCCTGGAAGGCGTTGAGAATCAAATTCACGAAGACCTGCTCGCAGAGCTGGCTATCGGCGCGAATTTCCGGAACATCAGCGGCGTAGTGACGCTCGACTTCTATTTGGGCGGCGGGCATTTGTGCGCGGACAGCTTCGAGCGCGCGATCCACAATCGAGGCAACTTGCACCAACTGCAGATCGAGATGCGAGGGGCGCGCAAAATCCAGAAAGCGCGCGACGAGAGAATTCAGGCGGTTGACTTCGGTTGAAATGTAGCCAGCGAGCTCGCTCGCAAGCGGATTCGTGCCCGCTACTTTCTGCGTTAGCATTTCGGCAGAGCCGCGGATGACGCCGAGCGGGTTGCGAATCTCGTGAGCTAATCCTGCGGAAAGCTGGCCGAGGGCGGCGAGGCGTTCAGCGCGGCGTGCTTCGGCTTCGGCGCGCCGCAACTGACGGTTGGTTTCTTCCAGGGTTTCCGACAGCGCTTGGTATCGCTGCATCTGGCTGCGATTCTCGACGACGAAGCGGTTGACGAGGATCGCGGCGATGAAGAAGAACAGTATGCGGATGGCGAGTTCGGTAGCGCCCTCGGTGGTCAGCTCGTATTCCTCGAGCGCGGGGAACAGTAGTGAGCAGTAGGCGAGCGAGGCGAGAGCGGTCCAAACAAGGGTAGCGACGGGACCGAAATAAATTGCGGCAGTGACGACGGGGAGATAAAAGACCGGGTAATAGCTGCTGTTGATGCCGATTTCGCCGGTGTGAGCCAGGAGAAGAGTGGAGAGAAGAATTTTTATGATGACGCTGTAGATTGGCCCGCGCCGCGGTTGCCAGACGACGAGGGTGCCTTCGAGCAATTGGAAGACACCGATGGCGAGCAGCGTGAGCTGCTTGTGGATTTCGTCAATGGGAGGAAGGACTGCGAGGCCGACGAGGAAGGCGAGCCAGAGGAAATCAATCCAACCGATGGCTGAGCGTTCGCGGTCGAGCATGGTTCGGTTTGGTGCTCCGTGGGTCAATCTAGCATGAATCTGAGGCGGGAAAGGCGAACACAGATGAGCACGGAAGGGACTCAGAGGAACACAGATGCAAATCGGAATTAAGGCTGAAGGATCGGCGAATCAAGAAATCCAACGGAGGTGCTTCGACTGCGCGGCCGGCCGTCCCTGTAATGCGGACGGAAGAACCGCCGCCGGCCACTGCGCTCATGATGAGAACGGCCCCCAACAAAGAAAGCAGCCGGCAGGATGCCGACGGTACAAGAGCGAGAGCCACCGCATTATCGCAAGAATTTGTCGGCGCCGAAGACCAGGCCTAGCGTGAGAATGGCTATGGCTACCTCGCCCAGGGCCCCTACTACGAAGGGGCGGAGGCCCTGTTTGCGCATTTCGGCGATGTTGGTGCGGAGGCCTACGCCGGCAAAGGTCAGCAGGAAGGCCCAGCGCGATAGATTAGCGAGGCTGGTCAATTGGTCCTTGCTGAAGACGTGGGCGGTAGCGACGGCGGAGATCACCAGGAAGCCCAGGACGAACTTCGGGAACTTGGCCCACAGGAAGGCGGCTTTGTTGCCGACACCTTCGGTTCCCTCCTTGCGCGCCCAATGGAGCGCGTAGCCGAGGACGACGAAGCCGATCATGGCATTGCGCGCTGTTTTGGCGAGCACGGCGACTTTCGCGGCGGCATCGGAGTAGAGGGCGCCCGCGGCGGTGACTTCGGCAGTGTTGTCGATGCCGAGCCCGGCCCAGAGGCCATAAGCCTGATCGCTCATGCCGAGCCAGCGGCCGACTAGCGGAAAAATAAAAAGAGCAATAGCACCGAGGGCGAGGATGGCCGCGATGGCGAAGGAAGAGTCTTCGTCATCGGCCTCAATTGCGCCTTTCGTGGCGATGATGGCGGAGACGCCGCAGATGGAAGAGCCGACGGCGAGAAGCGTAGTGAGCTTGGGCTTGAGGCCGAAGGCGCGGCCGAGGGCGGTCATGAAGAGTAACGATATTGCGATTTCGATGGCTACGAGGACCAGACTGACGCCGCCGAGTTTGAGAACGTCGCCGAGCAGGAAGCGTGAACCGAGGAGCACGATGCCGGATTTCAGCCAGAATTCGTAGGTGGCGAGGCCCGGCTTGAAGACGGCGGGGACACCGGTTGTGTTGGCGATGAGGAGGCCGATTACGATGGCCCACAGGACGTATTCAATATTGGGGAGAGTAAGATGGTGCGCTTTGCCAGTGGCCGCGAAAGAGCGCTCGAGAAATTTTCCTGCGTAACCGACCGCGGCGAGGAGGAGCAGGCCGGGCAGAATTTCGGCGATGCGTTTGAAGATGCCGAGCGGTAGCGATTGCCGGATTGCGATGGAACTAGCCATGTGCTGAGTCCTCCTAGCCGAATTTTCCCCGTGACGTGCTAGCTACCACGGGACATGTTTGATCAAGCCGATCCAAACGAGCAGAGAGAGAAGCAGGGCAAACGCTAGGGCCCAGGCGTCAAGCGAAAATCTGGCCATGAGCGGTTTTTCTCTTTTGCTGCCAGAGCCAACTTGTTGTGTCATCGAGCGATTCTCCTGTTTGGACCTTCGCTGAGCGACAGCGTCGGTGGCGCGGCCCCGATCAATTGGAGCAGGGAAGTTAGGTCTTCCTCGGGCTCGGGTGTTCTGTGGTCGCTGTCGGCGCGTTGCGAGGCGCGTGCAAGCGATGGGCCTATGAGCAGGATTGTCGGCGCATCCGTCCGCGAGACAGCTGGGAGATCTGCGAGCGTGGTGCACCATTCGCGTTGCTGCGGCGTGCAGGTACAGGAGACGACTACCGCGGGGATTGCGCCAGACAGACCCGCTTCCAGCAATTCGTGGGAGAAGGCGGATAGGTCACGGCCGGGCATGTAGATGATTAGCGTGGTGTCTTCGCCGGCCAGGGCTTTCCAATCGGTTTTCTCTGCGCGTCGATTTTCCTGGGCCTGGTGGCCGCTGACGATCAAGATGCGGGAGCTTTTGCGGCGGTCGGTGAGTGAGACGCGGAGCGAAGCTGCCGCGGCCATACCGGCCGTGATTCCGGGGACGACTTCGAAGGGGATGCCGGCGGCTTCAAGTGCGTCGAGTTCCTCCGCGAGGCGGCCAAAAACTCCCGGATCACCACTCTTCAGACGAATGACGCGCATGCCACGGCGGGCGGCGGCGATCATCCTGCGATTGATTTCGAGCTGCGTGATTTTCTTTGTGCCGCAGCGCTTGCCGACGTTGACGACCATGGTTTGCGGCCCCGCGAGCGCAAGAACAGGCGGGGGGACGAGATCGTCATACAAGATGAGATCCGCCGCGCGCAGAAGAGCCACAGCTTTGACGGTGAGCAGGTCGGGATCGCCGGGGCCAGCTCCTACAAGAAAGATTTTGGGTTCAATGGGAATCATTTTTTCACTCCAGCACCTTGGTCCTGGACTCGGCGATTTGATTCGGGCAAGTGCAGATGGCGCGTGGAAGACGCGTGGCCGAGCGCCGGGACCTGGCAATTCTCCGTTTCGCAAATTTCACTGTAGGCGAGGAGATGGAGAAGGCGCTTGCGCTCTTCAGACGGCGGGTGCTTAGCCCTGATTTCACGGCGTATATCTCCGATGAGTGCCAACCAGTCGGCGAGGCGTTCGTCCAAGCCCTCGTCAATTTCTTGACGAAAACGCTGGGCTACGGCGGGGCTTTCCCCATTCGTGGAAATGGCGATTTGGAGATCACCGCGGCGGACGACTGCGGAAAAATAAAAATCGCAATTCGGAGGATCGTCCACGGAATTGCAGAGAATTCCCAGGCGTTGAGATTCAAGGAAAACGGCTCGATTGACGGCGGCGTTGGAGGTTGTGGCGATTGCGAGGAATGCGCCCCTGAGATCATCGGGTTGAAATTTCCGAGGCAGCCAGCGGAGTTGTCCAGAAGTGGCGAGTAGTTTTACCTCGGGATTGGCGCTTGGGGAAACGACGGTGATGCACGCGCCGGCTTCAAGGAGCGCGGAGATTTTTGTTGCCCCTACGGCGCCTCCGCCGACGACGAGACAAGGGCGGTTGGCGAGTTTGAGGAAGACCGGTAAGAGGCTCGGGGACATGCTCAGTCTCCGACTCCGTGCGGGACGGGGCCTGGGGATGGGTCGCGGAGGACTGGGTCCATGGCGCAACCCGCGAGCTGGGCGCGGAGATCTCCGTCCGTGAAGCGTGAGAAATAGGCGCGCAGATTTTCGTTCGGGCCGCGATGGGCGAGATAGGCGCGCAGGAGACGCTCGATCGCCACGGGGACTTCTCCGGCGGTGCAACGGAAACCAATGGGGCGCGCGAGGCGCTGGTATTCCCCGACGGCGCCGCCGAGGCAGAAATAGTAAGCGTCGATCATTTCTCCGTGCTGTTTGATTTTTTTCCCTTCGAGTCCGATGTCGGCAATCCAATGCTGACCACAGGCGTTGGGGCATCCCGCGACGTTGAGTTTCAGCGGTTGGTCGAAACCGGGGACGCGATCTTCGAGCTCTTCGACGACCCAGCGTGCAAAGCTTTTTGTTTCCGTGATCGCTAGCTTGCAGAATTCCGCGCCAGTGCAGGCGACGGCGCCGCGCCAGAAAGGAGAGGCGGCGACGCGGAGGCCGACGGCGTCGAGTTCGCATGCGAGAACTTCCACATGAGCGCCGGGCACGTTGATGATTAAGAGATTCTGCATATTCGTGGTGCGGAGTTCGCCGGTGGCAAAGCGATCCGCGAGATCGGCGGCCGCGCGCATCTGCTCGGGGGTGATGCGACCGCGAAGGACAGCGGCACCGACGTAGAAGCGGTCTGATTGTTTTTGCGCGTGAATGCCGACGTGATCGCGGTACCCGTCGCGAGGAGCGAACTCCTCGGCGGCGGGCTCGAGCTCGAAACCGAGACGGTTGGTCAATTCCCGCAAGAAGCGGTCGGGGGACCATTGATGCTGGGTGAAGAGATGCTTCAGTCGGGCGTGCTCGCGATTTTCGCGCAGGACGTTCTGCTCGCGAAACATTTCGGCAATGCCCCGAATGATGAGGAGCAGCTGATCCCGGCGAATGAAAGCGTTGAGGCGGACGGCGAGGTGTGGGTCGGCGGAAAGACCGCCGCCGACGCGGATCGAAAAGCCGATCTCCTTCTGGCCGAGATGCCGGCGCTCGATGGCGGTGACGCCGATGTCGTTGATCTCGGGGTAGGAGCACCAGACCGGGCAGCCGGTGATGGAGACTTTGAATTTTCGCGGGAGATTATAGAACGCGTTGTTGCCGGAAAGCAGGAGCGAAGCTTCGACGGCGAGGGACGAGGCATCGGTGATTTCGTCGGCAGCGACGCCGGCAAGTGGGCAGCCGGTAATGTTGCGCGCGACATCGCCGCATGCGCCTTTGGGGCCGAGGCCTTCGGCTGCGAGCGCTTCCATGACCTCGGGGACGGACTCGATCGAGAGCCAATGAAGCTGAATATTCTGGCGGACGGTGATGTCGGCGAGCGAGCGGCCAAAGCGCGCGGATACCTCGGCGATTTTCCGAAGTTGGCTTGAGCGCAGCAATCCATTGGGCAGGCCGATGCGCATCATGAAGTACTCACTGGTTTTACCTTCACCGCCCTGGCCGCCGATGGCGCCGATCCCATCGCCCTGCGTGTAAATGCCCCACCATTTGAAATAGAGGTTGGCCCATTCGGGGAGGACTGCGGCGCGTCCGGCGTGGGCGAAGGCCTTGATTTCTTCAAACGCTTCCCACGGGTTCTTCGAGCGTTTGAGGCGTTCGACTTTCTGGGCCTTCGTTTCCTTGGTTGCTCGAACTTCCAGTGCGGTTCCCATGAAAAGTCTCCCCAAAATAAAAGAACCCGCCTACCAGCTTCTTTTGCTGGAGAGCGGGTTGCTAAAATCCGATTTGGACGCTTGCTAAGTTATTCGGATTGCAGTCCCACACCAGCCGTGGCCATAACAACAACGGCCGCACGGCTTACAAAGATTGGCGCAGCTGCAAAGGCTCATAGGCGAATCTTACCTTCGGGTTCTTTACCCGTCAACTCGATACGATGCGGGGGGTGCCTTTCGGGATTCATTTGATTGCTGGATTTTATGGCCGGGCTGGCCGGCGGGACTGACCACTACCTTTGCCCATGGCCAGGTTGAGCCATCTGAGACACGGTGACACAGCGGTAGCTTTCGGTCCGATTCTTGAGGGGTGCCTTTGGGGCGAGGGTAGCTCGAACGAGCACGGTCAGGATTGACTGTGCCACGTGAGCCACGATTGGTTGTGCTACAAGGGGATTCGGTTGAAGGCCTGCGTCTGTTAATATGCGGGCAAGCAGACGCACCCTAAACCGAAATCCGTGTATCCGGTGGACGTGATCGCACGTCTATAATCCGAGCTCCGATGTGCACGATTTTGAGGGAATCAATGGCCCTGTCGAACAAGACCAACCCGGCTGAATCAGATGTTTCACCGGGGCACAACCCCCTTGAAGAGAACACGTCACGCAAGCGGCTTCCGTGGGGATGGATCATCATTGGCGTCGCGCTGATTGCCGGGTTGGTCGCATGGAATCGAGCGCGCGCACGCGGGCAAGCGGCCGCAAGCGCTCAGGCGAGCGGCCATGCTGCGGCTGTTTCGGTGGGAGTAAGTCCGGTACTGAAGAGAGATGTGCCGTACTTTCTTACCGGGCTAGGCTCCGTGACGGCATTCAACACCGTGACCGTACACAGCCGTGTCGACGGTCAGCTGATGAAGGTCTACTTCACCGAGGGGCAATTCGTCCGCGAGGGGGATCTGCTGGCGGAAATAGACCCGCGGCCGTTCCAGGTGGCGCTGGATCAGGCTCAGGGCCAACTGGCGAAAGACGTGGCTGCGCAGAACGACGCGAAAACAAATCTGGGCCGCTTCCAACAGCTTTGGCAAGAAGGCGTAATCCCACGGCAGCAGTTGGATTCGCAGCAGGCAACCGTGGCGCAATTCGATGGCGCGATTCAGTCGGATAAGGCGCAGATAAACAATCAGAAACTGCAACTGACGTACAGCCGGATCATTGCGCCAATCAGCGGGCGCATCGGACTGCGCCTCGTGGACGCGGGCAACATGGTGCACGCGGCGGATGCGGGTGGAATGCTGGTGATCACGCAGGTGCAGCCCATCTCCGTTATTTTTACGCTGCCCGAGGACAATTTGCCCGAAGTATCGGTGCAGATGGGGAAGGGTGCGCAGCTAACGGTGGAAGCCTATAGCCGCGATGACAAGACCAAGCTCGCCGACGGCAAGCTGCAGATGATAGACAATCAGATTGACCAGACGACCGGAACAGTGAAGCTGAAATCCATGTTTGAAAATCGTGATCTCTCCCTATGGCCGAACCAGTTCGTGAATATCCGGCTGTTCCTGAGCCTGCGGAAAGACGCCACGGTGATTCCCTCGGCTGCGATTCAGCGCGGCGCTCTGGGAACATTTGTGTATGTGGTGAAGGCGGACAATAAGGCGGATGTTCGCCAGGCCCAAGTGGACTTCATCGAAGGGAATCTGGCGGTGATCCGCGAGGGACTCACTCCCGGCGAGCAAGTAGTGATTGATGGACAGGACAAGCTGCAAGCCGGAACGCCGGTCACCTTCAAGTCGCCAAGCCCGAACTCATCGCCCAATGGGGCACCTGCAGGGATTTCCACGGGAACTTCCACAACCGCTCCTCGATCAACACCCGCGCAGAGACCTAAGCAGTGAATCCATCGAAGCCATTCATACTCCGCCCGGTGGCGACTTCGCTGCTGATGGTGGGGATCATCTTGGCCGGAGCAGTGGCCTACACGCAATTGCCGGTATCTGCCCTTCCGCAGGTGGACTACCCGACGATTCAGGTTCTGACGTTCTATCCCGGCGCCAGTCCGACGGTAATGGCGTCCGCGGTGACGACTCCACTCGAGCGACAGTTCGGGCAAGTTCCTGGCCTGAACCAAATGACTTCGACCAGCTCATTTGGCGGCTCGGTGATCACGCTGCAATTCGATTTGAATTTGAACATCGATATCGCCGAGCAGGAAGTGCAGGCAGCGATCAACGCCGCCTCAACATATCTGCCGCCGAATTTGCCGAACCCGCCGATCTACAGCAAGGTGAACCCTGCCGACACGCCGGTGCTCACGCTGGCGTTGACGTCGGACACGCTGCCGCTTCAAAAAGTGGAAGACCTGGCGGACACGAACCTGGCTCAGAAGATCTCGCAGCTTCCCGGCGTCGGATTGGTGACCATCAGCGGCGGACAGAAACCGGCGGTGCGCGTGCAGGCCAATCCGACGGCGCTCGCTTCGTATGGTTTGAGTCTGGAGGATCTGCGCCTGGTGCTGGGCCAGGCAAACGTGGACCAGGCGAAAGGGAATCTGGATGGATCGAGGCAGTCGTTCACCATTGGCGCAAACGATCAGCTGATGACGAGCGATGCGTACCGCTCCGTGGTGATTGCTTATCGCAATGGCGGACCGGTGCGATTGTCGGATGTCGCGGAAGTGGTGGACGGCGCCGAAAATATTTTGCAAGCCGCGTGGATGAACACGACCCCCGCTGTGATTCTGAACATACAACGCCAGCCGGGAACGAACATCATCGGCGTGGTGGACAGGGTAAAAAGGCTCCTGCCGCGGCTGCAGGCTTCTCTTCCATCCTCCGTGAAGGTGGCGACGCTGACCGACCGGACCACAACGATTCGCGCATCGGTGGATGACATCCAGTTTGAATTGATGCTGACGGTGGCGCTGGTGGTGATGGTGATGTTTCTGTTCCTGCGGAGCATCGCGGCCACGATTATTCCGAGCGTGGCGGTGCCGCTCTCGATCGTGGGAACTTTTGGCGTGATGTACCTGTTGGGCTACAGCCTCGACAACCTTTCCTTGATGGCGCTGACAATTTCGACGGGGTTTGTGGTGGACGACGCGATCGTGATGATTGAAAACATCGCGCGCTACATCGAACAAGGGCATCCCCCGCTGGAGGCAGCGCTGCTGGGCGCTGAGCAGATCGGATTCACGATCGTTTCGCTGACCGTCTCGCTGATTGCGGTACTAATCCCACTGCTATTTATGGGCGATATTGTGGGGCGGCTATTCCGCGAGTTTGCGGTGACGCTGGGCGTGACCATCCTGGTTTCCGCATTTGTTTCACTCACACTGACGCCGATGATGTGCGCGCGGCTGCTCAAACACCACGCTGCTTCGAAGCAGAGCAAGTTCTATCGCGTTTCGGAGCGGTTCTTCGAGCGCATGATCGAATCTTACGGCCGCGGCCTGCAGATTGTTCTGCGGCATCAGACGGCGACGCTGCTGGTGACGCTGGGGACGCTGGTGCTGACCATACTGCTCTACTACTATGTCCCCAAAGGATTTTTTCCGGTGCAGGACACGGGCGTAATTCTGGGCGTGTCGGAAGCACCGCAGACGATTTCGTTTTCGGCGATGGCCGAGCGGCAGCAGGAACTCTCGAAAATAATCCTGAAGGATCCGGCGGTGCGGAGTCTTTCATCGTTCATCGGCGTGGACGGGACAAACATGACGCCGAACAGCGGACGCATTCTGATCAACCTGAAGCCGCTGGATGAGCGAAAAATCAGCGCGACGGAAATAATCCGGCGGATTCAGCCACGACTAACACAAGTGGATGGCATCATGCTGTTCATGCAGCCGGTGCAGGATCTGACTGTGGAAGACCGCGTGAGCCGCACTCAATTCCAGTATTCGATCGAAGATGCGGATGGGAAGGAGCTGTCGCAATGGGCGCCGAAATTGGTGGAAAAACTGCGATCGCTGCCGCAATTGCGCGACGTGGCCACCGACCAGCAGGACCAGGGACTAGAGGCAAACCTGGTGATTGACCGCGACACAGCGGCACGGCTGGGAATTCTGCCGCAGCAGATTGACGATACCCTTTACGACGCTTTCGGGCAGCGGCTGGTGACGACGATCTTCACGCAGTTGAATCAATACCACGTGGTGCTGGGAGTGGACCCACGCTTTCAGCAGAATCCGGATGCGCTGAAGAGTATCTACGTGAAGTCATCGAACGGGACGCAAGTGCCGCTGAGCGCGTTCACGCATTTCGAGCAGAAAACCACGGCGCTGGCGGTGAATCACCAGGGGCAGTTTCCGGTCGTCACGCTATCGTTCAATCTGGCCTCGGATACATCGCTGGGCGATGCGGTGAATGCGATCAAGCAGGCGGAAAAAGATATCAATATGCCGGCGAGTATCAACGCAAGCTTTCAGGGAACGGCGCAGGCATTCCAAGCGGCGCTGGCAAACGAGCCCATGCTGATCCTGGCAGCCCTGGTTACGGTGTACATCGTACTGGGGATTCTCTATGAAAGTTACATCCATCCGATCACGATTCTCTCCACGCTGCCATCGGCGGGCGTGGGAGCGATTCTGGCGCTCCTGATCTGCGGCGAGGACTTGAGCGTAATTGCCCTGATTGGGATCATCCTGCTGATCGGCATTGTGAAGAAAAACGCGATTATGATGATTGATTTCGCGCTGGAGGCTGAGCGCACCGAAGGGCGCACGCCCCAGGATGCGATTTACCAGGCCTGTCTGCTGCGATTCCGCCCCATCATGATGACAACGATGGCCGCGCTCCTGGGAGGTTTGCCGCTGGCGCTGGGTACCGGCACCGGCGCGGAGCTGAGGCGCCCCCTGGGAATCAGCATCGTCGGCGGCCTGTTAGTTAGCCAACTGCTTACACTCTTCACTACGCCGGTTGTGTATTTGTGGTTCGACCGGGTGGCACAGCGGCTCTCGCGCTATCGCGTGGGAAATCAGATTGAGCCGCAGATGACCGGCGACTGACGCGGGGCAGATTTCGGCGAACGACAATGAATATTTCGCGGCCATTCATCAAGCGCCCCATCGGCACATCGCTGCTGACCATCGCGGTGATCATGGCGGGTTTGATAGCGTATCGTTTCCTTCCCGTGGCGCCGCTGCCGCAAGTGGAATTTCCAACCATCCAGGTACAGGCCGCACTGCCGGGCGCAAGCCCAGAGACCATGGCGTCGTCCGTGGCGACGCCGCTCGAGCGCCAATTCGGGCGCATCGCGGGGGTGACGCAGATGACTTCGTCGAGCCTGCTGGGTTCGACGACCATCGTGCTGCAGTTCGATTTGACGCGCAACATTGATGCGGCCGCTCGCGACGTACAAGCAGCCATCAATGGAGCTGCTGGACAGTTGCCGACCAATCTGCCGGCTGCCCCGACGTACCGCAAAATCAATCCAGCGGATGCGCCCATTATGATTCTGGCCGTCAGTTCGGACATTTTGCCGCTAAGCAAGCTTTACGATGTCTCAGATTCGATCATCGGGCAGAAATTATCCCAAATCCAGGGAGTAGGACTCGTGGTGGTGGGCGGCAGTTCGCGTCCCGGTGTGCGTGTGGACGTGAATCCAACGACGCTGGCGAATTACGGAATCGGCCTAGAGGATGTTCGCATCGCTTTAGGACTGGTGAATGCGAACGTGCCGAAGGGATATTTGGCGAATGGATTGGTTCGCTGGACGCTTGCGGACGACGATCAATTGTACAAGGCCGCGCAATACACTCGACTCATTGTCGCCTATCGCCATGGTTCTCCGGTGCGCTTGTCGGATGTTGCGAATGTGTACGATTCGGTGGAGGACATCCACACGGCCGGCCTCGCGAAGGGCAGACCGGCGGTGGTGATTATCGTGTGGCGACAACCTGGGGCGAACATCGTCGGGACCGCGGATCGCGTGAAGGCGGCGCTGCCGTTGCTGCAAGCTTCCATCCCGGCGGCTGCCGAGCTGAGTGTGGCTTCTGACCGAACGAGGACCATTCGCGCCTCGGTGGACGACATCCAGATCACACTGATGATCACGATTGCGCTGGTGATTCTGGTGATCTTCGCGTTCTTGCGAAACGCGTGGGCGACGGCCATTCCTGCCGTGGCTGTCCCCGTTTCACTGATCGGAACGTTTGGCGTGATGTATCTGCTGGGCTACTCGGTGGACAATCTGTCGCTGATGGCGGTGACCATCTCAACGGGATTTGTGGTGGACGATGCCATCGTGGTAATTGAAAACATCGCGCGGTATCTGGAAGCGGGTCTTTCACCGGTGGTAGCCACACTGAAAGGGTCGGCGGAAATCGGATTCACAGTTCTTTCGATGAGCTTGTCATTGATCGCAGTGTTCATCCCGATTTTGATGATGGGCGGGATTGTGGGCCGGCTGTTCCGGGAATTTGCGGTGACGTTGAGCGTGACGATTGTGATTTCGCTGCTGGTCTCACTAACGACCACGCCGATGATGTGCGCGAAATTCCTGAAGCCCCACCGCAAGGAAAACCAGGGCCGGGTGTATCTAGCGAGCGAGCGCGCTTTCGAGAACTTGCTGCATGGTTATGACCGCGGCCTGCAATGGGTGCTGCGTCATCAGCCACTGACGCTGGCGATCACCATTGCGACGGTGTGCGTGAATATTTTCCTTTTTGTCATCATTCCCAAGGGCTTTTTCCCGCAGCAGGATACCGGCGTGATCGGCGGGTCCATTCAAGCGGCACAAGACATTTCGTTCGAAGCCATGTCGGTGAAGCAGAAGCAGTTCAGCGATATCGTCATGACCGACCCGGCCGTGGATTCGGTGGTGGCGTTCATGGGCGGGAATGGCGGGACGGTGAACACGGGGCGGATGTTCATCACGCTGAAACCGAACGCAGACCGGCGAGGCGTGAATGCGGACATGGTAATTTCACGACTGAGAAAGAAACTATCCGCTGTGGCTGGCGCGAATTTGTACTTGCAATCGCAGCAAGACATTCGCGTCGGCGGGCGCTCGAGCAATTCGCAGTACCAATTCACCCTCGACAGCGGGAGCCTGGCGGACTTGAATGAGTGGGCACCGAAATTGCTTCAGAAAATGAAGGGGCTGACAGAATTGCGCGACGTGGCCACTGACCAGCAGGACAAGGGCCTGGAAGCGAATCTGGTGATCGATCGCGACACGGCTTCGCGACTGGGGATTACATCCGCGGCGATTGACAACACGCTCTATGATGCATTCGGGCAGCGCCAAGTCTCCACGACTTATACGCAACTGAACCAGTACCACACGGTACTGGACGTGGACAACCGGTTCCAGCGCGATCCGGATGCGCTAAAGAACATCTATGTGAAGTCGTTGAGCGGCGCCCAGGTGCCGCTGAGTGCCTTCACGCACTACGAGCCGAGAACCACGGCGCTGGCCGTTAATCACCAGGGGCAATTTCCCGCCGTCACGCTGTCTTTTAATCTTCCGCAGCAGGGAGCGCTGGGAGACGCAGTCACGGCGATCAACAAGGCCGAGCGCGATATTGGGCTGCCCAGCACGATTCATGCGAGCTTCCAGGGAACAGCGCAGGCGTTTCAGGATTCGCTGGCGAACGAGTGGGTCCTGATTCTGGCGGCGCTTGCGGCTGTGTATATCGTTCTAGGAATGCTTTATGAGAGTTACATTCACCCGATAACTATTCTTTCGACGCTGCCGTCCGCGGGCGTGGGCGCGATTCTGGCGCTGTTGATTTTTCACTTGGACCTGAGCGTGATTGCGTTGATCGGAATTATTTTGTTGATCGGGATCGTGAAGAAGAACGCGATCATGATGATTGATTTCGCGCTCGATGCGGAACGCAAAGACGGGAAGAGCCCCGTGGATTCAATTTATCAAGCTTGCCTGCTACGTTTTCGGCCCATCATGATGACGACAATGGCCGCGCTGCTGGGGGCATTGCCGCTGGCTCTAGGGACCGGCACCGGCTCCGAGCTCCGGCGTCCGCTGGGGATCAGCATCGCCGGGGGATTAATTGTCAGCCAGATGCTGACTCTATTCACGACACCCGTGGTTTATCTCTACATGGATCGCCTGCGCCTCTACTTTTTGCGTCGCAGAGAACATCCCGGAGCGCACCACACACCTGATCTGAGGACATCGCCTTCGTTGCAGGGCCGGCCGCTGACGTGATTTTCCCGCACGCCGGGCCCCGTGGGGGAATTTCTGATTGCGGATTAACTCAGATAATTCGCAAGTCCGTCGAGGCAACCAAGCCAGCCGTGCTCGTGCCTGTCTCGAGCAGTCTTGTCTGAGATCCGCTCGTGGACTACGATCACTTCGGTTGCGCCAGCCGGCCTCGGCTCGAATGAGACGGTGACCAATTCTGCCGGCTGGGACTCGGGTCCAATGTGCCAGGTGTACACCAATTTGTGCGGGGGCTCGATTGCCTGGAACTCCCCGGTGATCCACAATATCGTTCCGTCCGGAAGCTTGTTCCCGATGCGGTAGCGACCGCCGATCCGCAGATCCACTTCGGCCTCGACGCAAATGACCGATTCCGGCCCCCACCATTTCTTAAGCTGCTCGGGTTGCGTCCAGGCAGTGAATAATCGCTCGGGCGTGGCTTGAATGATCTTGCGAACAACGAGGGTGGAATCCTCGGGTTGTAAATCGCCGCCCGATTTCTGATATTTCATTGTCCTCGATCCTCTCAGCGGTGATGTTTTCCCTGAACGTCCTCGGCGTAGTGCGCTAGGGCTTCAAGCGTGCCCTCCCAAAAGTGGCGGTAATGAAGGATCCACCGCTCGGCATGGCGAAGCGGTCCGGCTCGCAGCGCGCAGTGATGGACCCTGCCATCGACAGTTCGTTTCACCAGGCGTGCGCGTTCGAGCACGCGAATGTGCCTGGAAACAGCAGGGAGCGACATCCGAAACGGTTCGGCGAGTTCGGTAATCATGGCGGGCCTGAGTGCGAGGCTTGCCAGCAAAGCGCGGCGCGTTCGATCTCCCAGAGCGCGAAAGATCAGGTCGAGCTGTAGTTCCGGTGAGGAGCGAATAACTATTCTCCTTGACAGCATCCCCAAGCCTCCGGTACAAGGAGCGATATTAAACAATATTGTTTAATATTGCAAACCGGCCTGGAAACGAATTTACCTCACACAGGGAAAGGAGAAGGATCATGACACTGAATCTGATGAGCAGGAGAGAAGCCGCCGTGCGGTTCGTCTCGCTGATGGCCGCGATCGGTTTTGCCGGCAGAGCGCACGCGGAGGAGGCAGGAAATCCACTGCCTGATGATCTGGGGATATCGCACAACTGTGAATGCATTCACCAGGAAGTATCGATCAAAGCAAGCCGCGAGCGTGTGTTCCAGGCGCTGACAGACGCAAAGCAATTCGGCAAAGTTACAGAGTTTAGTATGCCTGGGGTTGCGACGGCGATCAGCCCGGAAGTGGGCGGGGCATTTTCGCTGTTTGGCGGCTACATCAGCGGAAGGCACATCGAGATCGTGCCCAACGAGCGGCTGGTGCAAGCCTGGCGGACGAAAAACATGGAACCGGGAATCTTCACGATCGCCAATTTCCAATTGAACGTAGAAGGGACCGGCACGAAGTTGGTGTTTGATCAGGGGGCGATCCCTCAAGGGCAAGCAGCGCATCTGGCGCCCGGTTGGAAATCACACTATTGGGAGGGTCTCGAGAAGTATCTCGCATCGTGAAGTTGCAGTCTCCTCGCGCCGTACGCAAACCCTCCCGCCGATTATTTGGCTTCTCGATTAGGGCCGGACATGTATATGCTATGCGCCACCCGCTTTGGAGGCGTAATGAGGTACCGGCCCTGCACCTCTCTATTTGTGTTTCTATGCCTTTCGACTTCCAATTTTGCCCACACAACAAAGCAGACTAGCATTCAATCAACGGGCGCGGTGGCAACCGTGCCGACGCTCGCCTACGCGACCTACCTCGGTCGTACCTCCTTGGACGTTGGCAGCAGCCTCGCCGTTGGCGCGGATGGGTCGGTGTATGTCGCGGGAGTTGCGGCTGCGACGTCTGCAAACAGCCACGGGGAAGCGTTTGTGGCGCACCTGTCCGCCGACGGCTCGACGCTGCTTTATCTGGTTTATTTGGGAGGCGGCGAGGACACCCGCGCGCGAGCGCTCGCGCTCGATTCGGCCGGAAACGTCTATGTGACGGGCGAAACGCGAGCGACGAATTTTCCGATCCGCAACGCCGTGCAGGCGCATTGCAACGTGAATGCCGCGCGCGGCTGTTTGGGGAATGCTTTCCTGACCAAGCTTAATCCCGACGGCAGCCTAGCTTTCTCCACGTATTGGGGCGGCAGTGGCGAGGATAGCGCCAACGCCATCGCTCTGGATGCGGCCGGCGAGATTTACATTGCCGGGGCGACCACCTCGACGGACCTGCCGGTGCTCAGAGCGTTTCAGTCCACGCCGGGCGGCGATGGAGACGGATTTATCGCCAAGTTTGCAAACGACGGGTCGCGTGTGATCTATGCCACCTATCTTGGCGGCCGCGCCGAAGATGAAGTACGAGGGATCATCGCAGACGCAGCGGGCAGCATTTACGTGACCGGCCAAACGCATTCTGTAGATTTTCCAACCAATAAAGCGCTGCAAGGATTTTGCCGGCTGGATGCGCAGAATCGATGTAACGGTGAAGCATTCATTGCAAAGTTGAGCGCGGATGGCGCTTCGCTGATCTACTCGACTTACCTCGGCGGCAGCAATGGAGACGCGGGCAACTCGATCGCGGTTGACTCCTCCGGCAGCGCCTACGTGACGGGCGTAACCGCCTCCGCCGATTTCCCGATTTTGCAGCCTTTCGAGCCTAAGTTCCGCGGCCACACCAAGGCGTTTCTCGCCAAGATCGCCGTCAGGGGATCGGCACTGACTTATTCCTCTTATCTCGGGGGAGGCGGGACCGACACCGGCCTGGCCATCGCGCTCGACGCGACGGGAAATATTTTTGTAACCGGGCAGACAAACTCCCCAGATTTTCCGCTCATGAATCCCGTTCAGGCTGCGTGCCGGAAATCTTCGAATGGCGCGTGCAGCCAGAATGCATTCGTTGCCGCCTTCGATTCCACCGGGTCCCGCATGCAGTTCGGCAGCTATCTTGGCGGCAGCGGCAATGGCGCTGGCCACGGTATCGCCGTTGATCTGAAGGACGCCGTGTACGTTGCGGGTTCAACGACCTCGTCCGACTTGCCTCTGGCGAAGCCGGCATTGGTTTCAAGTCCGGCAAACGGAGGCCAATTGGCCGCGGCCGGTTCGTCTGCCACTTCGATGGGCGCAGGCGCGTTCGCGGCAAAAATGTCCGGATTGAAGATTGGGAGTATCGCGGGAAGTCCACTGCAACAGCAACAAGCTCCGGGCTCGAGCTGCACGGGAACCGCCACCATCTGGCTGGGCGGCACGGGCAATTGGAGCAATGCCGCGAAATGGAGCACAGGAGTTGTGCCCAACAGCGCTGGCACGAATGTCTGCATCGACAACGGCAACCCCTTGAATTCGCAGGTGACACTCGACATTTCTGTCACCGTAGGCAAGCTCACAATCGACAGCGGCGATAGCCTGATCATCAGCAACGGCCAAACGCTTTTCGTAGCCGGAAACGTCTCAAATTCCGGCTCGATTTTGATCGCTGCTGCGGGCAGCACCACCTCGTTCCGCATACAAGGTCCCGTAAGTTTGAGCGGCGGCGGCACGGTGACGATGTCGGAGACGTCGGGCGGCAGCCCGGCGATTATCAATGCCGCGTGCAATTGTTCGGCAGCGCTGACCAACGTGGATAACACGATTCAAGGGGTCGGTCAGATCGGCAATAACGGTCTGCCCTTCACGAACCAGGCGAAGGGAATTGTCAACGCCGGCACATCCGGCGGGAATGCGCTCATCATCAATCCAGGCGCAACCACAAACGCAGGATTGATGGAAGCCAGCGCGGGCGGGACGCTGCAATTCAATAACGTGACCGTTGTCAACACCGCCGGCACAATTACCGCCAGCGGCAGCGGTTCGACCGTCCAATTTGTAAACGCCGGGATTCAAGCCGGGACGGTGAGCACGACTGGAGGTGGAGTTCTCGGGCCAGTCTTGGGAATTACTGCCACGCTGGACGGAAGCACTGGAAACGGGCAAGTGACCATCCTGGGTACGTTTACGATTCCAGATGGGTCCACGACCATATTGCTCGGAACGATCAACAACACTGGAACGGTTCAGCTCAACGCCGTAGCAAGCACGACGTCGTTGCGAATGCAAGGGCCTGTGAATCTGACCGGTT
>Ga0210384_10000568_pt1 | contig 56441 bp, 53 predicted proteins | sample IncBWH2MmetaG_FD_160574 | JGI IMG/M metagenome (GOLD analysis project Ga0210384, IMG submission 160574) | Forest soil microbial communities from Barre Woods Harvard Forest LTER site, Petersham, Massachusetts, United States - Inc-BW-H-2-M | ecosystem: Environmental > Terrestrial > Soil >...
ATGACACTCGACCAGGTCGAGACGCTGATCATGCGGATGACGGGGCTGCTTGATCCGGTGCCGGGGATGCCGGGGCAGACGGCCGATCGGAAGAAGAGCGGGGCGCGGTGGGTGGATCCGAATGTGCGGGCGGCACAGCTGGATTTGGAGCGGCTGCTGGGGGTGCGGGTGAGGATCCGGGACCGGAAGGGTAAGGGGAAGATTGTGATTGAGTATCACACGGTGGATGATTATGAGCGAGTGGTGGAGATGTTGCGGGGGAGGAAGTAGGGTCGGCTTTCGGCTTTCGGCTTTCGACTTTCGGCTCTCGGCTCTCGGCTCTCGGCTTTCGAAGGGCGGCCTGGCGGCCGCCTTCCTTTTTGCTGACGGGAATCTAGATGGTTACGGGGTGTGGAATAGAGGGTAGTTTTCGGGCCGGTTTGAGGGTGGAAGTGGGTCGACTAGGGTGGCTTGCAGAGGTGTTCGGTGGGAATTTGTAAGCGGTTCGGATGGGGTATTTACTGTTATGGTTCGGGCATCACGCCGATGAAATCCCAGCTTCTCGCCAAAGGGCGCGAGAAACGGGGCACCCGGAGATACGCCACAGGGGCTGAAGCCCGTATGATTCTCCTCGCTTGACGCGGCGCTGAAGCGCCGCTCTTCCACGGTTGTGTCCGCGTTCGGGGCTGTGCCGTGTTTTACGGCTTCTTCACGCCTCGTCCCTTACTCCTTCGCGCCTTGGCTTCTGAGTAGGTCTGTGATCTGGGCGTAGTCGATTTTGGGGTCGCCGTGTTTGGCGGACCAGAGGGCTTGACCTAATGGCGTTCCGCCGTAGGCGTTCTCGGCTTCCAGGGACGCTCCTCGGTCGAGGAGGAGTTTGATGGTATCTACGTGTGCGCCGATCACGGCCCAGTGCAGGGCGGTTTGGCCGGTGTTGGCTTGCGTCTCCAGGGGGACGCCGCGTTGCAGGAGGAAATCAACTACGGGATTGCGGCCGTACTCGGCGGCCCAGAGGAAGGCGCGTTCCATCTGCGTCTGCGTCGCGCTCGGACGGAGAGCGCCGGACTCGTCGAAATAATCTTTGACTACGTCAAGGCGGCCCAGGCCTGCGGCACCTTCGAGATCGAGGGTTGCGCCGCGCTGGGCCAGGAATTCGGCGGACTCGACTCGGCCGTTGGCCAAACAGATGTTGATTAGAGGGCCGGCTGGGGAATTTGCGGGGTCGATGGTTGCGCCGCGATCGAGGAGGAGTTGCAGCAGAGCTTCCTGGACGCCGGCGCGTTCGGGGTGGATGCTGGTCGCGACCAAGGCTAGAGTTGTGCTTCCGCCGTAGACGTCGGCTACGGCGTTGACTTCGGCACCAGCTCGTAGGAGAAGATCGGCAATCTCGACGATGTTGTTGGGGGTCTGCTGGCGGTAGTCTTCGACGCCGTTGGCGGAGAGGTAGTGGAGCAGAGTTGCTCGATGGCGGCGGGTGGACGTTGCGCGGATCAAGTCGGGATGGTCGTGCAACAATCTTTCTAGACCCTTTACGTCGCCGCTGACGATCACGCCGGCGGCTTGCTCGAAGTCATTGACTGGAGAATTTGAGCGGGCCACGGCTTCGATATGTTTGGCTAGCTTCGGCCAGCTTTCGAAACCTTGGGCGCGGGCGATTACGAATTGGGCGGCGGTTAGGGTTGCGGTTTCGGATAGCCGCGCTGCGCTTGGCGGGACGGACGAATGCGTCCGTCCCCACGTGGTTTGCGGCAGTTTTTGGCGGGCGAATTTCTCCAGCTGATCAGTCCAGTGGGCGATACTCAGGGATAGTTCGTTCTTGGCGCCGAACACAAGGTCCCTCGACTGCGTGGCTGGGTCGCTTTGCGACCCAGCCACTTCGCTCGGGATGACAATCAGTTTCTCGATCCAGCGGGCGCACCAGGTGTGGAGGGCGGTTGGGTCGGGGGACTGGCTGGCTTTCAGAAGATCTTTGGCGAGCTTTTTATATTGTTCGAGATTTGGGCGCGGAGGGAGCGGGAGTGCGTCGTGCGGATTGGGGAACATACGAAACTCCTTTCAATGCGCCTGGAGTCCGCACTCGGGCAGGCTGAAAGAAGGTTCGTGGCCTTCGAAGTTGTGGAACAAGGTGGGCACGGCCCTTTCCGCGGACTGGAGGCGCCCTTCGCGCTCATGGGTAGGATAGGGAATTCTCAGGGTGAAGTCAAAGTCTTTACCACTAAGGACACGAAGGTACACGAAGGAAAAACTCACAGCAGGTCCTTCGACTGCGTGGCGGCGCTGCTTCGCTGCGCCGCCACTTCGCTCAGGATGACATGGCTTTTTTTGTGACGTTGCAATGCGGGATTCGGTCGGAGTATCGTGCGCTGTCGGGGAAATCCCCATTCTAGCCGCAAAAGACGTGGCTAGAATGGGGCACTCGGGCGCGTTTTGTCACGACATTTTTGATTTCAACTCTTGGAGCGCTTATGAATCGCTGGCTGCGTCGGATTTACGTGGGCTCGTTGGTGCTGGGATCAGTTTTGGTGCTGACGGCGGCGGATACTGCGACTTTGCCAAAGCCGCCGGTGGCGAAGGTGGTTCCGCATGTGACCGAGGTCAACGGGCACAAGATGGTGGACAACTATTTCTGGCTGCGGGATAAACCGAATCCAGAGGTGCGGGCTTATCTGGAGGCGGAGAACGTTTATACCGACGCGGTGATGAAGCCGACGGAAGGTTTTCAGAAGAAGTTGTATGACGAGATGCTGGGGCGGATCAAGGAGACTGACGTTGAGGTTCCGTATCGCGAGGGGGACTACTTTTATTATGTGCGGACGGAGGCGGGGAAGCAGTATGGGATTCGCTGCCGGAAAAAAGGGAGCATGGACGCGCCGGAAGAAGTGCTGCTGGACATCAATGAAATGGCGAAGGGGCAGGCGTTCATGTCGGTGGCGGCGTTTGCGGTGAGTCCGGATGGGAATCAGCTGGCGTATTCATACGACAACACGGGGTTCCGGCAATTCACGCTGGCGGTGAAGGATTTGCGAACGGGCAAAACTTTGGCGGATCACGCCGAGCGCGTGGGGTCGGTGGTGTGGGCGAATGATAATAAGACGATTTTTTATACGCAGGAAGATGCGGTGTCGAAGCGGCAGTACCGGCTGTACCGGCACACGGCGGGGACGAGCGGAGAGGATCCGGTGGTGTATGAGGAGAAGGACGAGCGCTTCGATGTGTATGCCGGAAGAACGCGGAGTGACGCTTATATTTTTCTGATTCTGGCGAGCCACACGACCAGCGAGACGCGGTACATTCCAGCGGATCAGCCGATGGCGGAGTTCAAGGTGATGGAACCGCGGAAGCAGGGAGTGGAATATTATCCCGACCACAATGGGGACAGTTTTTATATTCGGGTGAACGATACGGGGCGGAATTTCCGCATGGTGAAGGTTCCGGTGAGCGACCCGGGGAGCGGGAACTGGAAGGAAGTGGTGGCGCAGGATCCGAAGGTGATGCTCGACGACATTGATTTCTTCAAGAACTATTACGTGCTGTACGAGCGGGAGAACGGGCTGCCGCAGATTCGGGTCACGGATTTGCGGAGCGGGCAGTCGCGGCGAATTGAGTTTCCGGAGCCGGCGTATGCAGCGTATTCGTATGTGAACCGGGTGTACGACACGACGGAGTTCCGGTATGGATATCAGTCGGCGATCACGCCGGCGTCGGTGTTTGCGTATGACATGGAGAAAGGGACGTCGACGCTGCTGAAACAGAAAGAAGTGCCGGGCGGGTATGACCGGACGAAGTATCAGGTGGAGCAGATTTATGCTCCGGCGGCGGATGGCGTGAAGATTCCGATTTCGGTGGTGTATTTGAAAGGCACGAAGCTCGACGGAAAAGAGGCGCTGTATTTGTATGGCTACGGGTCGTATGGAGTGTCGATCGACATGTTTTTTAATTCGAATATTTTCAGCATGGTCGATCGCGGAGTGGTGACGGCGGTGGCGCATATTCGCGGTGGCGGCGAGATGGGGAAGTCGTGGCACGATGCGGGCCGGATGATGAACAAGCGGACGACGTTCACCGACTTTGTTTCGTGCGCGGAATATCTGGTGGGACATGGGTATGGATCGAAGGACCGGCTGGTGATTGAAGGGCGGAGCGCGGGCGGGCTGCTGATGGGGGCGGTGCTGAATTTGCGTCCGGATCTGTTTAAGGCGGCGCTGGTGGGAGTGCCGTTCGTGGATGTGATGAACACGATGCTGGATGAGTCGCTGCCGCTGACGGTGGGGGAGTTTGAGGAGTGGGGGAATCCGAAGGAGAAGGCGGCGTTTGAGTATATGGTGACTTATTCGCCGTACGACAATGTGGAGGCGAAGAAGTATCCCGACATGCTGGTGAAGACGTCGTTCAACGACAGCCAGGTGATGTATTGGGAACCGGCGAAATATGTGGCGAAGATGCGGGCGTTGAGGACGGATCACAATACTTTGATTATGAAAACCAATCTGCAGCCGGCGGGACATGGCGGGGCGTCGGGGAGATATGACCGGTTGAAAGAAGCGTCGTTTGATTATGCGTGGATTATGCGGGAGATGGGGATTGAGAACTGATGAGGATGCGAGCCAAACACGCGATTGTTGCGTCGCGAAAGGCGCGACGCCTCGCGTGGCTCGCCCAGGTCCTTCGCTGCGCAAAAAGCGCTTGCTCAGGATGACAAGTTGATTTAGATGAGGCCAGCGCGGACGCGGCGGAGGAAGTCTTCGGCGTCGGCTTTGGCCTGGTCCATGATTTTGGGCTGGTTGCGGTACTCAAGGGCGATTTCCTGGAGGAAGAGCTCGACGGCGTCCTTGGGCTTGAAGCCCTGGGTGACCAGTTTGCGGATGCGGGGGGTGAAGCTGTCGGCGTCGTCGGCGGAACCCAGGCGGGAAAGATGCGCGGCGCATTTGTGGTCGCGGAATTTGGCCGCTGCCAGGCGGTCATAGGCGGTCTTAGCTTCAGGATCGTTCAGCAGCGTGGGGAGCGGGTAATTCCATTCACACTGGGAGCAGGTCCATCCATGGAAAGAGTGGGTGGAGGTCCAGATTAATTCTCTGGCGGTCTTTTGTTGTAAGGCGCGGTGATCGGAACTGCTGGCCATGAGCTGCGCGACTCCTAGTCTCCGCAATTTGCGAGGCCCATGATTTCTTTGGGGAATTGTAACTGGATCGGGGACGTTTGTGGCGTGCCTCGGGCGGTTCGGGGGGCGGAAGAAAGCAGGTTCCTCGCTGCGCTCGGAATGACAAGAATAATTCTCGCTTGGCTACTTGGCGAAGAAGTAGTCGAAGGAGCGGACGGCGGTGAATTCGTCGTCTTTGATGTCGAAGACGGTGTAGAGCTTGGTGACGTAGAGGACGTCGTGAACTTTTTGGGTGAGGTTGAGGAGTTTGAGTTCGCCACCGGCGTTGCGGACGGTGGTGAAGCTGCCGACGAGTTCTCCGACGCCGGAGCTGTCGATGTAGTCGACGCCGACGAGGTTGAGGATGATCTTCTTTTTGCCCTCGGCGATCAGGGCGCGGACGGCGTCGCGGAGATCGCCGATTTCGTCGCCGAGGACGATGCGACCAGTAATGTCGAGGATGGTGACGTGAGCGACTTCGCGGGTTTCGATCTTCAGGGACATGATTCGGGGTCGAGCTTAAGGCCGATGGCGGGAATGGTAGTGGGTGCGGAGAGGCAAGTCAATGGGCTCGAAACGCAAGGTCCCTCCACTGCGCCGTCGCAGCGCTCCGGCTCCGGTCGGGATGACAAGTGGTTAGGAATGGGCGCCGTGGGGGTGGGAGTCTAATTCTAGCGGGCGGAATGGGCAGTCGCGGATTTCCTGGATGGGAGAGGTGATGATGGGGGTGGAGTATTCGGGGTGACGGAATTCGAGGTGCATGCCGCGGCCGACGTACTGGAGCTTGAGCATGGAGCCTCCCCAGGTGGAGCCCGCGATGGCGACCTGCACAGGCTCAGGGCAGAACTCGGGGTGACCGGAGAGCAGCGCTTCGCTGCCGCCGAGAAGCACGGCGGTGTAGCAGTGGTGCATGGTCTGGATTTGAAGGACGGTGGACGGTGGCAGGTCATCGAGAAAGACGCCGCCTTCGATCTCCGACTGGATGATGCTGCGGTTCACTTCGTCGGCGAGGTTGGGGTGCGGGTTAAACATACTGATAATTGGGAATAAGGGTATCCGGTTTTGGGAGAGGGGACAAGAGTCCTTTGGGACGGGGCTGGGGGCGGAGGAGCATGTCCTTTAGAGGCTGGGGAGGGGGGCTGGGTTGCAGGAAAGTTTTGGGGAGCCTCAGGTTCGAACTTCGCTCAGAGTCAAAGTCCCCACCCTGTCCCTCCAAAATGCGGAGGGACAAGGGTGGGGCACCCGCCGAGCTTTGCTCGGCGGACAGCCGGGGGCGGCTGTCCCCACATAAACAACCCTCTGGCGGGCAGGCCTGATAAAATGTAGGGACAAGGAGTTTCTTACATTTCATGCCAGTTCCTGTGTCACAGATGTGGACGGTGGCGAGCTATGTGCTGCGGCAGAAGCTCGCGGGGCGGAAGCAGTATCCGCTGGTGCTGATGCTGGAGCCGCTGTTCCGGTGCAACCTGGCTTGCGCGGGCTGCGGGAAGATTCAGTATCCGGCGCACATTTTGAAGAAGGACCTCACGCCGGAGGAGTGTTTCCGGGCGGTGGAGGAATGCGGCGCGCCGATGGTGTCGATCCCGGGCGGGGAGCCGCTGATGCATCCGCAGATCGGGGAGATCATCGAGGGGCTGGTGGCGCGGAAGAAATACATTTATCTGTGCACCAACGCGCTGCTGCTGAAAGAGAAGATCGACCTGTTCAAGCCGAGCAAATATTTGACGTTCAGCGTGCATTTGGACGGGCAGCGCGAAGAGCATGACCTGGCAGTGTGCCGCGACGGCGGTTACGACATTGCGGTGGACGCGGTGCGCGAGGCGCTGAAGCGCGGGTTCCGGGTGACGACCAATACGACGCTGTTTGACGGGGCGAATCCGAAGTCGGTGCGGGCGTTCTTTGACGAGATGATGGAGCTGGGCGTGGAGGGCATGATGCTCTCGCCCGGGTACTCGTATGACAAGGCTCCGGATCAGAAGCACTTTTTGGGGCGGGCGCGGACGCGGCGGATGTTTCGGGCGATTTTGTCGAACCGGAAGAAGGAGTGGCAGTTTAATCTGTCGCCTTTGTTTTTGGAATTTCTGATGGGGAAGCGGACGTATCCGTGCACGCCGTGGGGCATGCCGACTTACAACATTTTTGGGTGGCAGAAGCCTTGCTATTTGCTGCAGGACGGGTACGCGGAGACTTTTTCTGAATTGCTTGCCACTACCGAGTGGTCGAAGTATGGGACGGAGTCGGGGAATCCGGCGTGCGCGAATTGCATGGTGCACAGCGGGTATGAGGCTTCGGCTGTGAATGCCACATTTAGCTCGCTGGAGGGATTTGTGGCGACCGTGAAGGGGACGTTGTTTCCCGCGTATCGCGATGAAGAGGCGCTGCGGTTGCTGGAAGAGCCGGTCGCGGCGGTGAATCCGCTGGTGCAGATTGCGGAGGCGGGGGAGACGCTGCAGGAAACAAGGGTTTAGGTCCACTTCTAGCGCAAAGAACGCGCGAGAAATGGGGCACCCGGCGGGTGGCGTGGAAACTCCTTTTGAGGCCTTTGCTGGTGTCGGGTGGCACGGGGTCCTTCGACTGCGCGTGAACGCCTTTCAGGCGCTCACGCTTCGCTCAGGATGACAATCCTTAAATTGATTCCGAGATCAAATTTCTTAAACCGATTCCACGAGAAAAATCATGACAGGTAAAGAAGGTGGGCATGTCGATCATACGGCTGCGCAGGCTACGCCGCATGCGGGTGCTGTGAATCCCGACGCGCTGGAGGTGGCGCCGGGGACGGCGCATGAGCGGCTGGAGGGGTGGATTCCGGAGCTGGCTACGGAGGAAGAACTTCGCAGGGCTTTGGAGAAGGCGTTTGATTATCGCGGGGACGTGACGATTACGCGCAAGGATGGGTCGACGATTGAGGGATATTTATTTGACCGGCGGACGGGCGGGTCGCTGCGCGAGTCGGTGGTGAGAATTTATCCTAAGAATTCGAATGACAAGATTTCGGTTTCGTATGCGGAGATTGGGGCGCTCGAGTTCTCCGGGCGGGATACGGCGGCGGGGAAGAGTTGGGAAGCGTGGATGAAGCGGTATGCGGAGAAGAAGGCGGCGGGGGAGAAGGATTTGAGTTTGCATCCGGAGCCGCTGGAGTAGGGTTGGTTCGTTTCCGACGGCGGGGAGGCTCAGTGGCTGCATCGACCACAGGGGCTGAAGCCGACATTGATTCCACACGCCTGACGCGGCCCTCGAAGGGCCGCTCTTCCACGTGGTGCATGCATTTGTAATTTCCGCAACCTCTGGAGGTCGTGCCCTTCCTGGTCGGTGAGAATTTCAGGCATCCCTGGAGACGGCGATCCATTCGCTGGCGGCGAGCAGCCCAGTTGCGCTCGGCCTGTCCGGGTCTGAGACCCGCACCCACACAATCAAAACCGACCCACACAATCCCTAGTCCCGCACTTACCGACCCACACTTACCATTTATTTGTTGTGGGCTGCTGAGGCGGTTTGAGAGGAGGGGGCTTCGTCGATAGTGCTGCCGATGGCGTCGCCGGAGAGGACTAGTTCCACGCGGCGGTTCTGCTGACGGCCTTCGGGGGTGTCGTTGGAGGCGATGGGCGCGGTTTTGCCGAAGCCGCGGGCTTCGATCGTGGCGGAGGGGATTCCCTGCTGCACAAAGTAATCGCGCACGGACTGGGCGCGGCGCTCGCTGAGGTCCTGATTGTATTCGTCGCTGCCTACGCTGTCGGTGTGTCCTTCAATCGCGACGTGGAGGCTGGGATAGGCGAGCACGATGCCGGAAACTTTGGCCAGACGTTCGCGGGCGCCGGGAAGCAGTTCGAAGCTGCCGCTGCGGAACAGAACGTCGGACATATTGGCGATCAGGCCGCGGGCGGAGTCGCGCGTGGCGAGAATGGAGTTAAGCTGTTGCAGCAGGCGGGCGCGGAGATCCTGCTTTTCTCGTTCGGCTTGCTGGCGGAGACTTTCGGATTGCGCGGCGGCGGCGCGAGCTTTGTCGGTTTCGGCGGCAAGGACCTGCTGCTGGGCGACGGCTTCGGCTTTAGCTTTTTCGGCATCTTCTTTCTGGCGCGCGGCTTCCTGGGCGGCGGATTGGGCTTCCTGCTTCATGCGCTCGGCTTCGGCTTGCGCCTGCTGGGCTTGTGCACGGGCTTGTTCGGCTTGGGCGCGGGCTTGTTCGGCCTGAGCGCGAGCGGCTTCAGCGTCGGCACGGCGCTGGGCTTCGGCTGCGGCGTCGGCGCGGGCTTTGGCTTCGCGGGCGGCAGCGGCGGCTTGCGCTTCATCTTCGGCCTTCTGCTTCACGGCCATCAGACGAGCTTCTTCCGCAGTCTCAGTGGCTTCTTTGGCGGCGGCTTCGACGGAGGCCTTGTTCTGCTTCTGGCGGTAGATTTCTTCGGCGTGCATTAACTGCTGGCCGGCCTTCGAAAGAATCGAGGCGGCATATTTGTCGGCGGCGGCGATGTGCGCGATGCGGACTGCGTTGCGGGCTTCAAAGAGCTCCAGCGGAGTCTTGCTGTCGATTCCGAAAATCGCGTCCTGAATGTGGGTGTTGGTCGAGGAGTAGGTGCCGCGGGTGACGAGTTCGTACTTGGCGTCGATGATCTCGCCGCCGCCGGCGACGGAGGCGCTCTCCATCACCACCATGTTGCCGGGTTGAGTCACGGCGAAGTAGGGCTCGGCGGTTACGATCATGCCGAAGGTCTGCAGGTCGGTGTAGGCCTTGATGTGCGCGTTGCCGTTGTGATCGAGCGAGAGTTCGCCGAGGCTGACGGGGCGGCCTTGCGGCGATACGGCCCAGGCAACGTAGGTTAGGAATTCGAGTCCGAACTTGGTGGCCTCTTCGAGGCCCTGGAATTTGGCGTCGATCTCGAAGTTGGTCTTCTTGCCTTCGACTTTGGCTTCGCCGGTTGCGCCGCGCAGGAGATCGGTGCCGCGGAAGTCGACCTTGGTGTTCCCGCCCTGGAGGCGATAGTGGACCGCCTTGGTGGTGCGGGAAACGGTGGTGGCATCGGTTGCGTTCGCGGGGACAGAGGACTGGGTCTGTGCGAACGAGAGGGTTGCGGCGGCGAAGACCAATAAGGTCAGAGATATGTTTTTCACAAAGTGTCTCGATCTGGAGGAGATGAGAACTAGCTAATCCTCTTAATGATCGTTGATGTGGGGCGGAATGCAAAGAACAGGAAGGGATAGCACTTTAGTCACATGCGAGGCGGCTTAAAACCTTCACCACAGATGATGCCGAGGGACACAGAGGAACCCATCTTCTCGCTGGTTACGGGATGATGGCTATGGAGCCTTTTGGGCCGACTAGCAGCGCGCCGCCTTCGGGGTAGGGGCTGGCGGCGTTGAACTGGATGCCCAAGTTCTTCTTGCCGTTGATGCGGTGAGGATTGTGCGGGGGGCGGAAGTCGAAAATGAAGTCCTGACCCACGATGAAGAGTCGCTCGGGCGCGACGGCTTTCACCCGCATGGCTTTCTCGACTGCGGCTTCGCGGATGGCCTGTTCATTTACTTTGCGGTCATAGGTGACGGCGGAAAAAAAGGCGAGCGGTCGCAGCGGGGAGAGCGTCCAGGTCTTGCCGGCGTCTTCGGTGAAAGCGAAGTTGGGGCCGTCGTCGTTGGGATGCTTGTAGTCGCCGCCGGCGATCACACCATGCAGGGGGTCGCGGAATGCGATGGCGAAAATTCCGGCGGAGTCGGGGCCGTGGACCATCGGGGTATCGAAAACCTGCCAGGTTTGACCGCGATCCGGGGAGTGGAACACGCGGGCAACTTTGCCGCCGGTGGCGAACCAGAGGTTTTGATCGGAACCGGGCAGGATGGCGAGGCAGGAATTCGATGCGGCGAAGGCGCCTTCACCTTCCACGGCAGCGGGCAGTTGCGCGGGCGGAAGGGCGCGCCAGGTCTGGCCGTCCTCAGTTTGAAGAAGTTCGAACTTGAGTTTGCCGGAGTCGTCGGGGATGGGATCGCCGAGAACGACGCCGTGCTTCGGATCCCAGAAGACCATAGAGTCGAAGAAGGCCTTGGGATTGGTGTTGGTGAATTGCAGCTGCCAGTGCTGGCCGGCGTCGCTGGTGTGGTAGATGCGGGAAAGTTCGCCAGGACCGGCGGACATGAGGAAGGCTTCGTCGGCGGAGAATGCAACGACGGCGCGAAAGTCGAGGGCAGCGGTGTCGGGGACCTGGGCGGGGGTCCACGTTCGGCCGGCGTCGATGGTCCGGAGATAGGTGCCGTGGGTGCCGCTGGCCCAGGCGATTGCGCGGGAGACGGCGCTGACGCCGCGCAGGCCTTCGGTTGTGTGCGAGATTTGGACTTGGGGGCCGGACTGCGCGAAGGACGCGGCGAGCAAGAAGAAGATGAGCAGGAATCGCATGGTGAGATTGTAGCGCCGCGGGTTTTGAGGAATGAGATCTGGGGCCGACCCTACGGGACTCGGTTCCATGCTCACGAGCTTACCCAGGGCCTACGCCCTGGACTAAAGAATGCCGCCGCTTTGCGGCTGGAGTTCGGCGGAGCGTTACACATTGTTCCCCAGAAAAAACTTGGCGGGATCATTTTGCGGTGAAGTCGGCGAAGGATGCGGTCTTGCCGGTGTAGATGCGTAAGGTGCAGCGGGCGCCCACGTGGGCGAACGCTACTTCGAGCGCTTCTGCCGGCTGTTCGACCTGCGCCGTTTCCATGGGAGCGCGGGCGATGTCCTGCTTCTCGTCATAGGCGGCGCCGGGCGCGACGTTCTTATTCACGGCCAGGGTCCAGTGATCTTTCGCGGGGATGGGATAGACGGTGTAAGCGCCGACCGGAATCACTGAGCTCCCCAGCACGAGTTGCGCTTCGGTGAACAGCGTCATGGGCGAGCCGCCAGGGGACCAGGGCTTGCCGTTGGGGGGCTTTTCTTTGCTGGGAACTGCGTTGTAGCGCATCTGGACCTGACGACCGTCATCCAGATTGCAGGTGGTGGTGGAAGAGTTCGCGCCGCCGGATTGCGCGGCCAGCCAGGGGGTCAACAATAACGATATGAGTACAGCTCTCCAGACAAGTGTCGCCGACATGATTGGAAAGCCTCCGCGCAGAAGTGTATAGCCGGAGAGGCATAAGGGGAAGACCTTTGCGGGATGACAGGCTGTTTTTTGGCGGGATAGTCCCGTTCGTCGCGGGTCTTCGGTGACGTTTCCCCGGTCCCCGGCGGTTGCTACCGTGACTGGCAGGTACTGGTGCGTCAGGTACCGGGCAGGGACGATCGAGTTTTGGTCGATCCAATCGAGGACAATCCAATCGAGGACAATCAATGGCGAAATCGAAATTAAGAATTCTTTATGGCGAAGGGGATGGGGACGTTTTGACAGCGCAGGCCGCGGCCATGGAAAAGGCTGGGCACATCGTGCAGCCGGCCGAAGGACGCAAGGCGGTGGACGAGGCTCTGAAGAAGAACTCGTTCGACCTGGTCGTGCTGGGTGCGACCTTGAGCCGCAACGATCGTCATCATTTGCCTTATATGGTGAAGAAGGCCAGTGCCGAGACCAGCGTGCTGGTGATGCACGCCGACGGAAGCCGGCATCCTTACGTGGATGCTTGCACGGATACGGGAGCTAGCTTGGAGTCCGTGCTCGCCCGCATCGAATCGATGAAGATTGCCGGGATGGTGCCGAAGGCGGCGGGAGCGGCGGCGGGGCGGTAGGGCGGTTGCCAGTTCTCAGTTCTCAGTTCTCAGTTCTCAGTTCTCAGAAGGGCGGCTTGCGCCGCCTTTCTTTTTTTGCGGAATCACGAACCAGAGGCGAGACGAATCAAGATTGGTAACTGGTGGGAGGATAGCGAGGTTGCAGGTGCAGTTTTCCGTTTGGACAGCCGCAGTTGTCGAGTGAAGTGGGATTCCACGTCAAGAGCAGCGGGCAGGAGTGCCCGCTCCACACTGGCATTCGGGCCCGTCGAGTGCATAACTCCCAGGATCAAAATCCCCACCCTATCTCGCCAAAATGCGGCGAGATAAGGATGGGGCACCCGCTAACGTGACAAGCAAAACGGTGTGGAGGAAACTGATTGGTAATAGTGGAACTTGCACGCGGCTTTCAGCTCGCAGATGAGCCTGTTCTGCGCCGGAAAGGCCGTGCCAGTGGGAAAGGCTAGGGCAGCGTGCGCGGTGCGGGCTTGGCTGCGGGCTTGTAGTCTTTGGGATAGACGACCAGGCAACGGCGCATGCCTTCGCCTTCGCTTTCGGTGCGCAGGTCTGCCTCGTCGCGCAGGGCGAGGTGAACGATGCGGCGCTCGCGCGACGACATGGGGCTGAACTGGTAGGGCGATCCGGTCTTGCGCACTTTGTCGGCAGCGACGGTGGCCGCGGTGCGTAGTTCCTGGATGCGGAGCGAGCGGTGATTCTGGCAGTCGAAAGAAATCTTCTCATGCTCGCCGGAAGGCAGGCGCAGCATCTCGAGAGCCAGGAGTTCGAGGGCACGTAGCAGTTCTCCGCCACGATCGAGCAGAAGCGCGGAGTCGGGGCCGGAGAAATCCACCAGAATCTCGGGCTTCTCCCAGTCGCGGTTCTCGGGCAGCGGCGGGTCGACAATGATGCGGTACTTGAGGCGAAGTCCGCCGTGGGTGACGACGGCCTGGAGGAACTCGTTGATCTTTTTGGCGGCGGCGGGTTTGTCGGGAATGGACATGAATTCAGCTCTCAGCTATCAGCCGTCAGCTTTCAGCCTGGCCGATGTTGGGTTTGAGGTTCCGTGTTCTCCAAAGAAGTCTTTACGAAATACACAATTTCGATCCGCATGTCTCCGCGATCGATGCCTCAGCTGAAAGCTGATAGCCGACGGCTGAGAGCTATTTATCCTTCTTCCTGGCGCGCTTGGCCATGATCTCGCGCATTTCCTGGCCGAGCCGGGTACGATTCATGACGGCTTGCTGCGCGATGGAAATCAGGTTGGCTTCCGCGTAATACAGATTCAGGCCTGCGGCCAGACGGAAGAAGAAGAATCCCATCATGAGCGGCATCATTACCGTCAGCATTCGTTGTTGTGCGGGATCCATGCCGGCCTGCGGGGTCACCCTCGACACGATAAGCATGCTGCCCACCATGAAAATCGGCAACAGGTAGAGAGGATCCGCCGCCGACAGGTCATGAATCCAAAGCCAGTGGGCGTGGCGCAGGTCGAGCGCGATCCTCAGCATTTGGTAATAGGCCCACAGAAACGGCAACTGGATGAGCATGGGCAGGCAGCCGCCCGCAGGATTGACGCCTTCTTTTTTATAGAGGGCGCTGATCTCTTCGTTCATGGGAGCCTTGCGGGGATCGCGCAGGCTGTACTTCTTGTACTTCTCTTGGATGGCCTTGATCTGGGGCGCGACGCGCTGCATCTTCAGCATCGACTTCATCTGGGTGATGCGGAGCGGGAGCAGCAGCAGACTGACGATCAGGGTTTGCAGGACGATGGCCCATCCCCAGTTGGGAACGACGTGAGAATAAGTCCACTTCAGCCAGAGGAAGAGAAACTTGGCGATGATTCCGAAAAAGCCGAAATCTACCAGACCATTGAGGTCGTTGTCGGCGCCTACTCCGGGCACGGAGACTTTTTGCAGGACTTCCAGTTCCTTGGGACCGACGAAGATGCGCTCGACAGTCGGACCGCGGAGGTTGCCGACGGCGGCGCCCAGTACGTCGACGTTCACCACTTCTTTCGAGTCTGCCTTCTGGGGATCGCGCAGGACGGAAATCGAGTTGCGCAGTGTGACCAGCGCGGCCGCGTTCGGATCGTTGGGGATGAATACGGCAGCAAAATATTGGTCGGTGGGGCCGGCCCAATGGAACGGGCCTAAGATTGTCTTACCGCCGCTGACGTTGTTGCACTTCGAGAAGAGCGAGAATCCGCAACTGATCGGCAGGCGGACGATGTCTTTGTTGAACTGGTAGTCGATGAACCCGGCGGCGTAAAACGCGGGCGTCGTCTGGCTGCCGAAACCTGAAGGCCAGGCTGGAAGAGCGGCAACGGCGGCGCCTTTGGAAGTCACGGAAGTTTCGACCTTCACGGTATAGCTGTCATCGAAACTGAACGTCTTCAGGACCGACAGATCCTGGTCGGCGTATTCGAAGGTGACGGTCGCGGGCGAGGCCTGCTTGCCTTCGCGCGAAGCGATGTAGAGCGCAGAGCTGAGTTTGTTGCGCAGGGTTTCGTCGTAAGTCCACAGCGAGAGCGGGTAGCCGTACTTCTCGGCGGCGGCGGCATTGACCAGATCGAGCGGGCCGTTTTGCGCGTCGTTGTCGAATTTTTTCAGGATCCAGGATTTCACCTGGGCGCCGCGGTTAGTGAAGGTGATGCGGTAGAGATCGTTCTCGATGACGGTCTCAGTCTCGCTGGCCGCCTGCCGGGTCAGCGCGCTGGCAGGAGTGACGGCTGGAGGCGCGGCAGTTGCGGCGGAGGTGACGGGCTGGGGCTGGACGGACTCGGGCTGCCCCTGGGGCGCGACCGGCTGCGGAAAATATTTCTTCATCAAAGGCTGGAATGCCAGCATCACGATGAAGGCCAGCAGAAAAATCAGCATCAGCCGTTTTTCGTTGCCGGGTTCGTGTTGTGGATTTTGATAGTCTGGCAAAGTTTACCGCTTCCTCTTCTTCATGGGCGTCCGATTTCTCGCGCCGCGTGCGAGAAGGTGGTCGCTTCGTATTTCAAGTTCTGCTGGGCCAAATCAGGTTTGATCAGGTTCCGATTAACCACCGGATCGTAGCCGCCATGCGCGAAAGGATGGCAGCGCAGGAGTCGGGACAACGCCATCCGTCCACCGCGAAGAGCGCCATAGCGCTCCACGGCTTCCATGGCATATTCCGAACAGGTGGGAACATATCGGCATGCGGGTGGGAACATGGGCGAAATGGCCCATTTGTAGGCCCGCAACAGGCGCAGGGCAACGAGTTTGGCGAACTGGCGCATGAAAATCAGGCTTTCGGCTTCCGGCTCTCGGCTTTCGGCTTTCGCCTTCTGGAATCTTTCTTCTCGGTACTGGCTGCTGCTTTGTCTTCGAGTCTCTCTTCTATGACTACGAAGGCGCGGCTCACTTCGTTCACTACGGCGGCGAAGTCGGCGGTCAGCAGCGACTTCTTCGGATTGATGACTACGTCCGCACTTGGGCCGGTCGGCGGGCGGGTGAGGCGTACGGCCTCGCGCAAACGCCGCTTCATCCGGTTACGCTCGACCGCGCCGCCGAGGGCGCGGCTCACGGTGAATCCAATGCGAAGTCCCGCGGCTGCGGGGGACTTGGCGCCGGCCTGCGCCTCCACAGTAGTTGCTTCCGGACGCGGCCAATAGAACACGGTCATGGACGCGGAAAAATGCCGGCGGCCCAGCTTGTAGACGCGCTCGAAATCGGCGTGACGCAAGAGGCGCGCGCTGCGCGGAAAGGCGCCCTTGCCGGATCGCGGCGCGAGACCTCGCGGCTGGACATCATGCTGCGTGACATCATGATTCGTAACATCATGCTGCCTAACATCATGATTCGATTCTCCGGGCACACTGACGGTCACAGTGACTCTAAGTTCCAGATCGCTATTTCCAGATGGCTGAGGCAACATGGTTGACGCAACGTGGTTAACGCGACATGACTGGCGCAGCATGACTGGCGCGGACGTTTGTGCCCGCGTCAACTGGACTATTCGCGGAAACCTGGTTTCACCGAGACCCGCTTGCGCCCCTTGGCGCGCCGGCGGGAAATGACCTTCTTGCCGCCCTGGGTCTTCATGCGCGTGCGAAATCCGTGAATCTTGGATCGCTTGCGCCGGTTGGGTTGGAATGTACGCTTGGGCATGAAAAGTAGCTGCTCCTGATTGGTTCGACAGTGTTAGGGCAAACTGTAAGTATAAATCAGGTGCGGGCATTACGTCCAAACCGGTAAATCCGCAGTAGTGGAGTAGTGTGAGAAGAACGATTCGTATCAGGGCTTCGCTTCAGCGATGCCGCCAGAGTGTATAAGGGCCAAACGGCTTCAGCCGCTGGCCTTGGGCGCCACAGCCGCTAAAGCGGGCATGCGTGACAGCTTCTGTGGCACGTCTGAAGGTATGCCCTGATACGAATCACCGCCCTCAAACTGCACCACTACCAAATCCGCAAGGTTGGGTAGGGGCACAACGTCAAGGGCTTCACCACGAAGGACACGAAGTTACACGAAGGAAAGCTACACACAACGTCTCTCGTACTACTTCGTCCCTCTCGTGGTTCTAAGTTACACATGCGGCTTGCACCTTCTCTGCGGCAGTTACCATGGCGGCACTTGACAGGGCGCTGCATTCGGGTTCTGAATAGGGACTCGCGGAAAAATTCCAGCCGAAGTTTTCCACACAACAAAAAAATTTGTGCTAGTATCGCGGACTGATCCTGCTTTCGAAATTCTTTTTGCTGTTGGGCAGCCGCGCACAGAGAATCGAACGCATTCCGCAGTAAACTTGATGGTTCCGGCTACTTCGTAAAACGGCAGTTTTAAACAGGCGCTCTCTACCAGCCGCCGGAGCGCCGTGGTGAACATTTCATATATGTCAGTTCCCAGCACAACTATCTCCCCGAACCCGTGGGCGCGCATCCTTGATGCGCTGGAAAAGAAAATCAACCGCCATTCCTACGACACCTGGCTGAAGCCCACGCGTTACAGCCATTCCAGCGGCGGTGTTCTCTTCGTCCGCGTGCCGACGATTGAGTTCCGCCACGCCGGAGACAAATACGCCGACCTGATCCAGGAAGCGATCGACAATCTGGGCCTGGGATACAACGACGTGAAGTTCGTGACTCCCGAGGATGACCCGGCTGCGACTCCGGTTCGCCATGACGGCGGTCTTACTGCCGCAGCTGCTACCGCGGGTCCTTCGCAGTCGCGCTTTGATTGGGACGGCGCAGCGCAACTGAATCCGCGGTACACGTTTGACGCGTTCGTCATCGGCAGCGGGAACCAGTTTGCGCATGCGGCGTGCCAGGCGGTCGCGGAGCGTCCGTCGAAGGCTTACAACCCGTTGTTCCTGTATGGCGGCGTCGGCATGGGCAAGACGCATTTGATGCAGGCGATCGGGCACGAGATCAAACGACGCCTGCCGCAGACGGCCATCTGCTACGTATCGAGCGAGAAGTTCACCAACGACATGATCAACTCGCTGCGCTACGACAAGATGACCAGCTTCCGCGACAAGTTCCGCAATGTGGATGTGCTGCTCATCGACGACATCCAGTTCCTTACGGGCAAGGAACGGACGCAGGAAGAGTTCTTTCATACGTTCAACGCGCTGCACGAGTCGATGAAGCAGATTGTGATTGCCAGCGACCGTTCGCCCAAGGAATTGGCTGAGATTGAAGACCGCCTGCGCAGCCGCTTCGAGTGGGGGCTGATTGCCGATATCCAGCCTCCCGATCTTGAGACCAAGGTCGCGATCCTGCAGAAAAAAGCGGAGCAGGAAAAAGTGACGCTGCCGACGGACGTCGCGCTCTATGTGGCGTCGAATATCCGGTCGAACGTACGCGAGTTGGAAGGCGCCTTAATTCGGTTGGTGGCGCACTCGTCGCTCATCGGAGCAGAGATCACGCTGCCGTACGCGCAGCAGGTCTTGAAAAACTTCATCGACTCGCAGGCGCGGAAGGTCACGATTGAGTCGATTCAGAAGATGGTCGCCGAGCAGTTCGGGTTACGACTGGTCGAGATCAAGGCGAAGAATAATTCTCGGGCGATCGTCTACCCGCGGCAGATTGCGATGTATTTGGCGAAACATCTGACTGAAGCTTCGCTGCCGGAAATTGGACGTCAGTTCGGCGGCAAGCATCATACGACCGTGCTGCACTCGGTGGAGAAGATCGAAGAACTTCGCAAGACCGACAAAGATTTGAACAGGCTGATCAATAAACTGACCGAGCAGTTGGGTGGATGAATCCTGTGTGCGATTGAGTTTTCCACTAAGCAGTCCAGTCTTCCTGCCCGGTGGCTGTGAATGCGATGTGGAAGTTGTGTAAGGCAGGGAAGAAATCGGTGGCAGGGCCAAATTACACTGCCGGCTCCGAAGAGTTCGGGACCGATTCTTAACATAAAGGGTTCAGCGGGAACCCGGTGACAACAGGCGAGTTGTTCCGGTTTTCCACTTCTGCGAAGCCCCTACTGTTACTGCTGGTTTTATAGGTTTTGCATTTGATATAAGGGTAGTACTAGAAGTAGCACGGCAAGTAGAAGTTTCGGGGGAGACGGACTTTATGCCGGTGGAAGCCGCCGTTGCCGCGGGCACAATGGAAATCACAGTCAGCAAGTTCGAGTTGCTGCGGGAATTGACTGCCACGCAGGGTGTGGTCGAGCGCAAGACCACAATTCCAATCCTATCCAATTATTTATTCGAGGCTGCGGGGGACCGATTGGCGCTGACGGCCACGGACCTCGATCTCAGCCTGCGCACTTCATGCAATGCCAAAGTCAAGAAAGAAGGCTCGTGTACGATTCCGGCGCGCAAACTTCACGACTATGTGAAGCTGCTGCCGGATGCCGACATTACGATCAAGTTGCTAGAGAATCATTGGGTCAGCATTCGCTGCGGGCGGTCCAACACGAAAATGGTGGGCATGGCGAAATCCAATTTTCCCAGTCTGCCTGCGTTTCCCACGGCTGGGGCGATAACGATCCCGGCGCAGATTTTGCGCGGGCTGATTGCGCGGACAGGATTTGCGATTTCGAATGAAGAGTCGCGCTATACGCTGAATGGCGCGCTGATGCTGTTGAAGCCGGAGTCGATTACCATGGTCGCGACCGATGGACATCGGCTGGCGCATTGTGAACGGCCGGGTGAAAAGTTCGACGGCGTTTCGGGCGAGTTGAAAACTCTGGTGCCGAAAAAAGCGATGGACGAACTGAAGTCGCTGCTGGATTCCACCGACGCGGAGACCATCGAATTTGCGAAAGATGAGTCGACGTTATTCTTCCGGATCGGCTCGCGTCTGTTGACCTCGCGCCAACTGACGGGACAATTCCCCAACTTTGAGGCGGTGCTGCCGAAGGACAACAGCAAGGTTGTGCCGTTGAACTCGGATGAATTGAATTCGGCTATTCTGCGCGTGGCGCAGTTTGCCGATGAGCGCTCGCGGGCGGTGCGGTTGCGGTTGGAGAAGGGCGAATTGAAGATTTCCGCGTCGTCGACGGAGGCGGGTGAGTCGGAGGATTCCATTGAAGCGCCTTACACCGGCGAGCCGCTGACCATTGGGTTCAATGCCCAATACCTGGTCGACTTCCTCAAGGCCGCGGGCACCAGCGAAGTGCGGTTGGAGTTGAAGGATCCGCAATCCGCGGGGCAGTTCCGGCCGGCGGAAGGCGATGATTATAAGTACCGATACATCGTGATGCCGATGCGGATCTGAGAACAAATAATCTCCGGCGGCCTGAGCACCTTGGCCCCCCCCAAGTCCTTGCCAGCCCTTGATTTCGTGCCGCCTCTGACTTACAGTGGCGGCACTTTGATTTTGGGAGGGGCAACGTTTATGTTAAGCGGATTCAAGAAATTCATCCTGCGTGGGAATGTTGTGGATATGGCCGTGGGCGTGGTGATTGGCGCGGCTTTTGGCGGGGTGGTTACGGCGCTGACTACGGACTTGTTAACGCCGCTGATCGCTGCGGTGGTGGGCAAGCCGGATTTCTCGGCCTTCCAGTTTACGATCCACGGATCGCTGTTTCCGGTCGGACACTTCATCAATGCTGCCGTGTCGTTCCTGCTGATCGCATCGGCGATCTATTTCTTTGTGGTCACGCCGGTCAACGCCCTGGTGGCGCGGATGCGCAAAGATCCGGCGCCGGCCGATCCGACCACCAAGAAATGTCCGGAATGCTTGAGCGAGATTCCCATCGACGCGCGGCGCTGCGCGCACTGTGCGCAGCCGGTGATGGGCAAGGCGGCGTGAGCCGTGGTCGTCAGATCGCGCAATGACGATCTCAGCGGCGGGGCGCAGGCGGATCGCGGCGGCGTAGCGGTTAAGGTGGGCCAAAGTGAAGAGCGCAGCGCAGGGAAGCCGGGGCGGCGGGAAGGGCGGTCGTGAGGGTCAAGTTCGGTGGGGCTAATACCGACGCTAACCCATGACCGCCTGCATTCTGTTTATGACGTTAGTCGGGGCTGCCGTATCTTTACAATACGGCGAATCCTGTATGACGCAGACTGCGCTCCTCCGGCAGGCCCAGCTGGCCCAGGTCGGTCGGACGCGTCGCGCATGAGCGTGGTTGGCGTGAAGAACTTGCGATCGCAGTGAGCGCATGAAGCTAGCGCCGGAACGTTGTCCTCGTACCTGACGAGTGGATCATACGCTCTTATTGATCGATGGCTGTGCGCGTGGTCACGTTCTCACGGCACATCGGAGTTCACAGAGATGCCCCAAGTCTTCAGCAGCCACTCGGGGATGTAACACTTGTTCCGATTGTCCTGGCACCAGCGGCGAAGTTCGCCAGATTCCACGTAGGTCGGCGCGGTGAGTCCCAACTCATCGGCGCGCCTCTCGAACGCAGGCGGTACGGCGGGTGGAACGGAGGGTGCTTGTCCGCTCGACCAACCCAAGTTTCGATGTCTGCCACTCATCATTGTCCTCGCTGTTCGCACAGTGCGCGCCACATTCCACATCATCCGCTAAGCGTGCTGGCTCCGCTCGCGGCCACGATTTGCAGGCTGGAGCTTGTGAACGATCCGCTGAGCCAGTTCATCGACCTCGTAGGGTTTCATTATGACTTCATCTATCTGCAGCGCACTGGCGAGGTTGGCGTCCACCATAGAGCCGCTGGCCAATAAAATCATTGCCTCAGGTTGAGTTTGGCGCATGACATTTACGAGCCCGTAACCATCTCCATCCCCAGGCAGGTGAAGGTCGGTCAGAAGAACATCAAAATGTTGGGCAGTAATGTGATGTGTAGCCTCTGGGACACTCGCCGCTGAGACGACCTCGAAATGCTTTCTGAGCAACGCCTGGGTCACTTCCATAACGAACGCGTCGTCTTCGACCAAAAGAATCTTCGGACGCTTGGTGGACGGCGGAGAACTACTGGCTGGTGTGACATAGTCCATGTGCGTGATACCTTCCGCACAGATGCTCGGCCTACGTCTGTGCCCAAGTTGTAATTGCGGGCTGTTGCCCATCGAACTTAGCGACATTATCGGCGAGACGCTGCAACCTGTCTCTGGCCCTTTGGTTGAACCGGCCTTGCACGTTCGTGCCGGTGAACCAACACGGGCATGTTGCTCCTAGTGCGGATCGATGGCGGTGCGCGCGGACACAAACCAAGTTGCGCTCTCCATGAAAGTTACAGGGTTCGCTGTATGGTCCGAGAACAATTCATCGGGATATGCTCCGAGCAATGCCCCAGGCGGTCATGGGTTAGCGTCGTTCTCTCCAAGCTCGGCATTTCGACCCTTTCGACCGCCTTCCATTTTCACCCTCGGGGAACCTGACGCGTGCACTCCCGTCGCCTAGAAGATCGCATCCGCGAACTCTGCGTCCAAGCTGTCTCCTGTGGCGATGAGAACTTCCGCGACGTTATAGCGCAACTCCGCTCCGCTCTGCGCCAACACGTCGAGGGTGTGCGGAGGATGGCGGTTGAACAAGTCCAAGAAAGAGGGGAGCGCAGATCCCATGCAAATGAATAACATGAGCTGCGGCTGTCAAAATTGTTGGAGAAATTTCGTCATACTGGATTCGCTGTATTGACCGATCCAGCAGCGCCGACTACCCTCGGCAACATAATACGCGGGCGGTCATGGGATAGCGTCGGTGCGAATCGCCACCGACATTTTGGGTCCGACCGCCCTTAATTTTTCCTCGCTCTCCTGGCGCATCTCCCAACGATTGAGTGTCTGGCGGAAATGGCACCTGCGTGCGCGTCACGCATCACGTTCAGGCCATTCCGCTAACTGCTGGCAGTCTCCTAACCTTGATCTGCTGGCGGCTGGGGCAACTTCCAACGGAGCGGTGACGTTTCAATGGTCTGCGCCCCGCCGCCAGTCCAAGTCCGGAGGGCGACATAGGTGCCAAACGTCCCCGACCCTTCTGTCCCAGGCGGGCCAATCTGCAGCATCTGCGGCCAACCCGTGAAGCTTGAGACGAGCAAGACGGACGAATTCGGGCACGCTGTCCACGAGGAGTGCTACATTCTCAAGGTCGCATTGCATCGCGCCACTGAGCCGTAGCCGTCGACAGAAACCTTTCCTACGTCTTCTGCCCATGCACGACAAATTCGCCGGTGTTAAACCCCGACACCTTATTATTGTGTGGTTGCGAAGACTGATCGCCCTACTAGCGCTGTCTCTCCTATTCTCACAGCAACTGCTAAGCCAAACACCAACGCTGGCACCTGGTTCCGGCTCGACTGCAGCGCAAACACCAGGCGCAGCGCACAGTGAATCGGCGAAAACCAAATGCACGGATAATGGCACCTACGTAAATAGCAAAGGGTAGACGGTTCCACGTCCCGAGAATTGCTTAGCGCGAGACAGCGCTTACAGCTTCAGCAAGAGCCGACGCGTCACGTGCTCCCATCATGGCGGTGTCGCCAAGTGGCCCTGAGCTGAACGCGCCAAGAATATACCAGCCCGCGACGGTGGCTCATCCAATTTCCCAGAAGCCGACTTGTGGCCCATGGTAAGACTCTTTCTTCCGAAAGGCACAGTTTGGAGGAAGGATCCTGTAACTTTCCACGGTACTTCACATCCCATGTATGCGCACAGGTTCGCCGGCGCCAATTCGAGCGTGAATAGGAGAAGAGTTCATGAACAAGATGATTCGCAGGTTAATGGCAATGTGTCTTCTGGCAGTGTCGCTTTCGGCTCTTGCGCAGTCTGGCGATGCCATGAAGCAGGACAGCATGAAACAGGACGACAGTATGAAACAGGGCGACAGCATGAAGAAAGACGACATGAAGAAGGACAAGAAGTCCAAGAAGAAAGCGAAGAAGGACGACAGCATGAAAAAGGGCGACAGCATGAAGAAGGACGATATGAAGAAAGACGACAACATGAAGCACGACGACAGCATGAAGCAGAACTAGCACCCGCCTGCGTTCTTCAAGTTCGAGTTCAGGGTAGCTGGTGCGGGCAATATCACCGACTACCTTGAGACTCCCTCTCGGCCCAATTCAGAACACCTGCGCCGCTCTTAATGCATTGGTCTTCTCGAGCGAAGGCCTGTCGCTTGCTATCAGCACACGCTGAGATCAGGCGGTCAGATACTTTTTCATGCAGCGGACACAAGGGGCATATCCCTGTCGCAGCGCTTCCCGGGCCTGGATTGTCCGAATGCGGGCTTTGTCGTGGATGAAGGGACACCCAGCTGCGTGAAAAGTCTTTCCATCCCCCGAAACGATCACCAACATATCCGGGGGCACGCCAGCACCAGGCTGTGCATGTTCTGAACGAAGTTCTCGACGGCTGAAGACCGAAGATCCAGCTACCTCGAAACTGCCGGCGACCAGGACTGCCGCGGCGGCGGCAACCATCCATCCGAGAAAGCTTCGGCGGTTACCAGGCATATTTTCTTCCAGCCTCCGATGCAAACGGTGGCTGAAGCCCAGCGGCACTTCGAACATCCTTTCGTCGCCGTACAGCTGCACCACATTGCGCGTACCGTCAAGCACAGCTGTGCAGTGCTTGCAGCCACGGAGATGGTCTTCCATGGCAGCGCGCAGGTTTGCATCGACTTCACCTTCAAGGTAATTCGAGATCTCCCGCCACACTTCTTCGCAGCTGACTACCATGGCTTCGTCCCCTTAGCAAGAAACAGCTTACTGCTCCAGCTACCGCCGAACCCCGGCGCCAGCAGATCGCGCAGCATCAGCCGGGCCCGAAGCAAGCGCGTCTTAACCGATGCGGTTGAGATCCCGAGAGCCTTGGCGGTCTCTTCGATGCTCAGGTGCTGCATATCGCGCAGAACAAACGTTTCGCGGTACTTCTCTCCGAGCGAGGCCAAGGCTTCGGCCAGCTTCTGCCGGACTTCCTTCCGTTCCAGGGTCTCCAAAGGGATTTCGCGCCAGTCGGCAAAATCGCGGGGAGTATAGTTGCCTTCCTCGTCCTGACGGTCAACGATCGGTTCCATTATGTTGGCGTGTTCTTTCCTTCTCCACATATGCGCCTCGTTAATGGTGATCTGAGTCAGCCAGGTGCTGAACCGCGCCTCCGCACGGAACTGCCGGATGTGCTTAAAGGCTTTCAGCACCGCCTCCTGGGCCACGTCTTCGGCATCCGCCTCATTCCGTAAGATGGCAAAGGCCGCAGAGTACACGCGCCTTTCGTAAGGCCGGATCAGCTCATAGAAGAGATCGTGCTCGCCGTTCCGGATACGCTGGATCAGCATCTCTTCGTTGAATGGTTTCGCTGGAGATTCCAGCGAAGTCACTTCTTCCGGCATCGTTCCTCGCTGTTAGCTTCACTGCAGTTACAGACCGTCACTATTCCGATCGGTATTCCGGGTCCTTCTTCCATCCTGTGAACATGGATACGAAGTTATTCCAGCCATGGAGCACCACCATCACCAGATGCCCGAACACGAACGCCAGCAGCGCCCACATGACCAGGAAATGCCACCACCGGGCCCAGTGAAAGCCGCCCATCATCCACGCTAGCCACGAGAACTGGACCGGTTTCCATATAGCGAGACCGGTCAGCACCGACAGTACGCCCAGTCCGATCGCAGACGTGTAGGCGTGCTTCTGGAGCGCGTTGTAGGCTTCCCTGGTGGGCGGCTTGGGGCCGAAAAGGAAGTAGTGGCGCACCATCGGCCACACGCCAGGGAGATCACGTCGCACAAAGAGCATCTGCTTGTAGTTTCCGCTGAAGATCTGGTAGCCGATATACAGCAGTCCGGTCCCGATGTAGATCCACATAAAGGTGAGGTGCCACTGGAGCGCGCCTCCCAGCCATCCGCCGAGCGCGAAAGCTTTGGGCCAGTTGAGGAGATCCTTTTGTGGGATTTTTGCTCCGAAGCTAGGAAAGGCGCGGAAGATCTGCAAACCGCTTCCGGCCATCACGAACAGCGAGACGGCGTTCACCCAGTGGCAAAGGCGAACCACAAATGGGTGTTCATACACCGCTTCTGTTACTTCTCCTGTCTTCGCGTTTTCGATTGCAATCGCGCGAGTTGCCATAGTCATCGCTCCGGGCTACAGACCATAGAATTCAGAGTAGCCTTGGTCTTCCCAGTACCCGGCTTTCTCTAACACGTGGCTCACCTTGAGGTCGGTGAGATACTTTGCCTGCTTGTAGCCAATCTTTGTGGGAACGCTCAGACGCAGCGGAGCGCCGTGTTCGCGGGTCAGCGACTGGCCGTACATTTCGTAACAGAGCAAAGACTGCGGATGCGCGGCGGTCGCCATGTCGAGCGACTCGTAATAGTCATCCGCGCATTCGACGGTTACGAAGCGGGCGGTCGGATCAGCCCCGATCATCTTGAGGAAGTCCGAGAGGCGCGCGCCGCCGAACCGGCCAATCACGTCCCATCCCTCGACGCAAACGTGCCGTGTGTTTTGCGTGAACTTGGGCAAAGCCTGAATCTGCGCGAGAGTGTACTCTCCCGGCTTTTGTACCGCGCCGGTCACGGTGAGAGTCCACTTGTCGAAATCCACTTGGGGGTCATCGATGTCGTAGTCGTTAATCGGGAACTTATTGAGAGGGGTCAGCTCTGAGTCAGCAAAAGTGGGCGCCAAATGGCCGGAGCGGAAGAGCTTTGCCGAGGCCCAATCGCTGAAGCCAAGACCGCCTTTGAGGAGTGGCCTCTGCAATTGCGGGATGGCAAAAGCGCCCAGCGCTATCACCGGTGAGAGTTTCAACAACTCACGCCGGCTGATGCTTTTGAACTTGCGGCCGTCAGTCCGTGAGTACATAACCGCTCTCCATTGCGGACGATAAGAGCCCGAGATTATATGGGATTTACGAATCAGCAAAAAGTTACAAACCGACCGTCTTGCGTAAAGGACAATCTCACCGGGTGGGCTCTGGACACCACCGCGCCGCCCTCTCCTTCACGAGCAACCCACAAGCGAGATCGGTGACAAAAGTCAGAAACCTTATCGTTATAGCATCCGTCGAAGTGTGCGCAATTGCCCTCCGCTCAAGAAATTCGCAAATTCTGTAACTTTTTCTCGGGCGAATCGCTCTCATTCACACGCACCGCTTGAACCATTGGGCACAGGACTGCGTGGGTTCGGTCGCCTTATTGATCAGGCAGCATGCGACTCAAAACCATGGGAGTTAACGTAATGCGTAGAGTACTTCGCACGCTATTCATGGCCGGACTTGCTATTGGTCTGGCTTCGCCGGGGCTCAGCAACGCACAAAGCGGAGATTCAGACAACACTGGCGCTGTGTTTGTTATGACCAACGCCGTCGAGAAGAACGAAGTGATCGCATACCGTCGTGCTTCTAACGGCACGTTGCAGGAAGCCGGCAGGTTCGCAACCGGCGGCCGAGGGAGCGGTGGTAACAACGATCCCTTGGAATCTCAAGGGTCGTTAACCCTCAGCCAGGATCATTCGCTGCTGTTCGCAGTGAATGCAGGCAGCGGTAGTGTCTCTGTGTTTAGCGTTCACGGCTCCCAGCTATCGCTGGTGGACAAAGTGATCTCCGGCGGCAGCGAGCCCAATGCAGTCGCGCAGAACGGAAATTTGGTTTACGTGAGCAATGTAGGCGGCAGCAGCAGCGTCGTTGGCTTCAGACTGGATCATGGCAAGCTTAAGCAAATTCCCAACTCCACTCGCTTTCTTTCCACGAATAATTCGGGTGCGGGAGGTTTGGCATTCAGTCCAGACGGCAGGTTCCTGGTGGTGGTTGAACGTTTGACCAACGACATTGACGTGTTCAGTGTCCAAGGTGATAGCACTTTGTCTCCGATCGTGGTGAACCCCAGTGCAGGCCCTGGCGCGTTCTCAGTGAGTTTCGCCCCGAACGGGGCCGCTCTGATCTCCGAGACCGGTCCTTCTGGAGTGCCCAACGGCTCGGCGATTTCATCCTACGAAATCGGCACCAACGGCACGCTCTCTCCTATCAGCACCAGCGTTCCGACGCTAGGAGCCGCGAACTGCTGGAATGTAGTCACCCCTGACGGTAGCTTCGTTTATACCTCCAACGCAGGTTCATCTACCATCTCTGGGTTCGCTATCGCGAATACTGGGGCTTTGACTGCATTGTCAGGAACGATTGTCGGAGCCAACCCCGAGGGATCCACCAACCTCGATATCGCGGTCAGCTCCGATGGCAAGTTCATCTACACTTTAAACTCAGTGGCTGGCGCCATCGGCATTTTTGCGGTTCAGAAAGATGGGACGCTACTGAATGTTGGGTTCGCCAGCGGCGTCTCTCCGCTCAGCGGCTTCAACGGAATCGCGGCGTTCTAACATTTTCCTGTGAGTTGCGATTTCGCCATCGCAACTCACAGGGTTGTTTATAAATTGAAAACAATCTTCGAAAACTTTTATTTCTACGGACACAGACATTTGACTTCAAGGAGTGTGAAATGAGTAACGTTAAGTTGATCGTAGTCTATCCTCGTCCCAAAGACATCGAATCCTTCGAGCGGGTATATAAGAACGAACATGTGCCCATGGCCGTCGCGAAACTTGGCGGCAAGACAAAAATTGTAGCGAGCAAAATAGTCGGTTCCCCGCAAGGGACCCCACCTTTCCATCGCATTGCAGAGATCCATTTCCCCTCCATGGAGGCTCTGCAAGCCTGCGCGGCATCGGACGGCGGCAAGCAGACACTGGCGAATGCAGTGGCAATTTCTTCCGGCGGCGCACCGATCTTCCTGGTCGCCGAAGAGGAAGTATTCGAGTTTCAAGGGAAGTGATTTATCGGCCGAGTTGAAAGTGTTCGAATAACGGGCTTCTGGGAAGTTGGCATCGTTACAGGCCCGCTTCAGAATTGAGACGACGGGGTCTGGGTCTCCAGTCTCCCCGGTTCAGCCATTCTGGCCTGCTTCCACTGATACCAGTGGTACGGTTTCCGTGGAATTAGGGGCAATAGGGGAAACTGTGGAAACAGCAGCCTAAGTTACGAATGTGCTCGACGCCCGCATAAACGTTCGTCCGCGGGATCGCCGAGCTCTCTCATCTCAATCAATTCGACGGTGGCCGCCGGGGTCGTGCTCATGAATCCCCAACGATATGAACGAATACGGATGGAACGCGGGCGATTTGCTGGACATCAGCAGCCACTTCCACAACGACGGCAACGAGGAACGGCGGGTGGCTCCGCGCTTTGTGGTAGTGCCTTATGAGATTCCCCCCCGCTGCGTGGCCAGGTATTTTCCCGAAGCCACTCAGTTATGACGGATTAGCCGGTTCGACGCTCGGCCAATTCTTGTTCGTAATTCGTAACGCAAAACACTCGGCTGCAAATTTCGGGCTCTCGTCGTTGACAATGCCCTCAACCATGAGGGGGGAGAGGAGTGGCTCCGGACGACTGCCCGAACTGCGGCGGTAGTGGATACGTAGCGAAGCCCGTGGACTTAAACGGTAAGTCCGAGGGTGTCGCATTTATCCGCCTGAAGTGTCCCGCCTGCGGGGGCACCGGCCGGAAGCGCCCAATCCCGCCTTCGACCGCCGGCTGACCGCACGGCCTGCGGTGCTTGCGATAACGTTCGGAACCGGACCGTCTCAACTTCCCGTCCTACGGTTGGCGGTCCGGCCCGCACGTTTCCCCGCGACTCCATTCAGTTCATCTTTTCAGTTTCATCTTTATTTGAGATTTGATTTCGCGCCGGGTCTTCAGGCAATTCCGGCCGCTTTAATGCGAGTCCGGCGGCGGGGAGAGGTTGCAGTTTCTAGCCGATTGCGTCCGTTGGCCTTGGCGCGGTAGAGCGCCTTGTCGGCCGCCTGCAGCACCAGTTCGGGATCCGATTCTTCTTTCGCCGAAGTCGCGACGCCCATGCTGACCGTGACCGAAAGTGGCGCCGGGGGTTTGTCCTGTGCGAGTTCTCGAATCGCCTGTCCCTTGCGCGCGCGGCCGCGAACCCGCGCGTTGCGGCGGTCCGGTCCTCGAGGAGCGTGGCGTCGGTCGCCGCCTCGCATGCGGAACTCGGATGACTCGATTGCCTTCCGCAACTGCTCCAGGTGATCCACCACCTCGGCAGTCGTCTTCCCCGGAAACAGGATGTTGAACTCCTCCCCGCCGCAGCGATAAGCCTGTCCGCCGCCGGTCACGCGCGACAGGCTGGCCGCGACCACTCGTAAGACTTGGTCGCCAGTGTCGTGACCGTACGTGTCGTTGAATCGCTTGAAGTGGTCGATATCCACTACGGCGATCGAATAGGGATTCTGCAGTCGCAGGAGAGCGTCGTTGAAAGCCCGACGCGAAGGCAGCGTCGTGAGTTCGTCGTGATAGGCCAGAAGGTACGAGTTCTCGATAATCGAAATCGCGAGAATGCACGCTGCGGTGGCCGAGTACACAGTCGAGACTCGCGTTGCACCGGTGAAGCGCAGAGCCAGGAAAAATGCGGAGAGCGACCACAACAAAGCGCTGTCAACCGTCTTTCGAGTGATCAAAAACCGCCCCAGCAGAAAAGTCGCCGCAGCCGCAAACACGAACAGAGCGTATCCAGGCAGGACAACTACAGTCGCGATGTGATGCGCCCGGGCCCCAGGTGATACCAAGCCCTCGGCCGCGCGGCAGAGCACAGCCACGATCACCGATTGCACAAACAGGAACAGACCAACGGGCGCAATCGAGGCGACCGTAAAGCCTCGCTCCTGCATCAGCGCGATGAGCACGAAGTTCAGCGGTACCAGCAGGGCCGCCGCCTGCACAGCCGTCCACCCGGGCGTTCCGGGCAAGACATGTCCGCCCCCGAAGCCTGCAACAGCTTCTTGAGCGAGAAACAGTACAACTAAAGCGAAGAAGATGCGGCTGGAATGGAATCGCCAGGCCAGCAGCATCCCGCCGATCAGGGCGCAATAGTACAGAAAACTCAGGGCAGGTAAAGCCAGGGTCAGCCACCCGGAGTAGATGAGTACCGCGACGCCCAAAAGCAGAAGTCCTCCAGGCACCAGCAGAGACTTAAGTGTGGTCGTGCTCCACAGCCGCAAGGCAGGACTCCAGTCGGAAAACTCGCTTCGGAATTATCGCTGGCCAGCGGAAGGGAAGGAATTGGCCGCTGAGGTTCGTACCAGAATGAAACTTTGTGACCAGAGTCTCGGGCCGAATCTCCCGGTTTGAAACCGGGGCCCCATTCTTGCACCTACAGACCTTGGTGTGGGCACAGTTTCGGCTGCAGTTGAGCAGTTTCTAACTAGACTTGGCTGATGGATTAAGGACGGTTCACGGTTATGCGAATTCTTATTGCGGAAGATGACGAAGCGTTGGCCCGGTTCGTTCGCCAGGGACTTGAAGCCGAACACTATTCGGTGGATGTTTTTCCGGATGGCGAACAGGCTCGTGCTGCGGCTACGGAGGTCGACTATGACGTCGTGATCCTCGACCTCAACCTGCCGAAACTGGACGGAGTCAGTGTGTTGCGCCACTTGCGATCGAAAAAGCCCAGCTTGCCGGTACTCGTATTGACTCAGCGCACCCGGGTGGAAGACCGGGTGCAGTGCCTGGACACGGGCGCGGACGATTACGTTCCCAAGAGTCTGTCCTCTACATCGCTCGACATTACCCACATTCGGGCGGATCTGGTCGCCAAGATCAGAACCGCTGCGCAATCCCGGAAATCGCGCCCCGTAGATGTGCTTGCTAGAAAGCCCCCTCAATCCCAGCCAGAAAGTCGGAACCGTGCGGACCGCACCACCCCAGCCATCGTCGCCCTCGGAACCTCCACTGGCGGGCCCAAAGCGCTTCAGGAAATTTTGCCGCTTTTTCCCCATGACCTTTCCGTCCCCATCCTGATCGTGCAGCACATGCCTCCGGGCTTTACCGCGCCCTTCGCACAACGGCTCAACACTCTTTGCTCCGTCATCGTGCGCGAAGCTACACAGGGAGAAGCCATTCTGCCGGGCGTCGCCTACATCGCCCCTTCTGGATTGCACATGAGCGTGGATCGCGTCTCCGACTCGCGAACCATCCTCTGCCTCGACCCTCATCCCGAAGATTGTTTGCACATTCCCTCCGTCGATGTCTTGATGAACTCGGTGGCCGAAGCTTTCAAAAACCTCGCCCTCGGAGTGATCATGACTGGGATGGGTTCCGACGGCGCCGCCGGCATGCAATCCATCCATCGTCAGGGGGGTCTCACCATTGGCCAGGATGAAGCCTCCTGCACCGTCTACGGCATGCCGCGCGCCTGCGCCGAACTGGGCATTCTCACCCGCGTCGTTCCGCTTTCCCAGATTCCCGCACAGATCCTGCACGCTACCCATTACCGAAGGCGCGCGTGACCAGAGCGCCCGCCGCGAGCCGGACTTCCCCGTGATCTAGCAAATGCCTCACGCTCTGCAGCAGCACCTCCGTGGAAAATGGCTTCGCTAAACACTCCTCATGCTCGGCCCCTCGCCGCCCCATTTGCTCCCCATATCCCGTGACCAACAAAACCTTGAGATCCGGATCCTCTCCCCGTAGTTTCGACGCCAACGCATGCCCAGTCTCTCCTGGCAGCACCACATCGGTCAGCAACAGCTCCACCTCGCCGCGACAGGCATCGTAGTAACGCATCGCTTCCTTCGCATTCTTGGCAGTGATCACCCGGTATCCCGCAGATCGCAGCACCTCACAAGTTACGTCCCGCACAAACGCTTCGTCTTCCACGTACAGGATCGTCTCCCCTCCGCTTAGCGTTTCCTCACCCGCACCGGGGCACCAGCTCGCATTTTCCGGCGTCTCCGGCATTAGTTCGCACATCGCAGTCCCCCTCTGTCGCTCGCCCCTCGAATCGTTGGGCCTTATAGGACTCCCATTCGCATCTTCTCTGTAAGCAGATGGGCTGCCATCGTCCTGCGAGCCAGTCGCAGCTACGAGCCGCAGAAACTGCGGTACTTAGATAAGGAGGGTCTCATCCAGACATCAACGCGCGTCTTCCCTGTCATTCATTTCGGGAATCGCCGACGGAAGGGAGTACCGATTCGGAGCAGTAAAATTCGTCTGATGTGTCCCGAGCATCGATCCCGAGCAACCTCTACTTCGGACTAGTCAGAATCGTCTCATTCGGATCGAGCACGATTTTGTGCGCCCCCGCCGGAGCCGGCAAATGGAACGAGGATTCCTCGCCGTCGGCGAACACGCGTCCCAACAACACCATCTGCCTTCCTGTCGTCACCGCATACACCGGAACCGACGTCACCAGATCCTGCGGAGCGTCCTTCTGCAGAATCGTGCCGCTCACAACCGACCCCGTGCCCTTCGGCGTGAACTTCACTGCCTTCAGTTCGAGCTTTGGCAGGGACGTGCCGTTGATCCACCCCTCCAGGAACCAGTCCAGCGAACCCTTACCTTCGTAGCGCAGGGCGAGCGGAAGGTCTTCCGCGAAAACATCCAGCAATTCCCGGGTGCTGATCGACTTTCCCTCATACCTCTGCCGGACTTTTCGCAGTGCCCGCACGAACGGCTCGTCGACGCTCCCGCTGCTCTGCCCCTTACGTCCACCTTCTTGCCGGGCAGCATCGTTCAACATCGTCCGCAGCATGTGGAACAGCCAAGTCCCCCGGCCATAGAGGATCGCATCGTACCCTTCCGGAAACCGCGACGACAGCAGTCGCGCCCCCAGAGTCACCGGACCAGCCTCCATGGGAGGCATCCCACCTTTATTTTTTTCGGTCAGATCCCGGCGGTAATTGTTCATCACTTTCCGAAAGCCCACCGGATCCTTCTCCTGCAGCATCATCAAGGCGCAATAATTCGCCAGCCCCTCGGAGAACCACTGGTCGCGATAGCTGCTCCAAGTGATCAGATCGCCCCACCATTGATGCGCCGTCTCGTGCGCCGGAATTGTTTGCTGGAGCAGAATCCGGTCCGGGTCGTAATGCAAGTCTTCGCGCTCTTCTGGACCGAGAAACGCATACGACGACAGAAACACCAACCCGGGCCAACCTTGGCTGTCGCGTCCCGGCATCTGGGTCAAAGCCAGCTGACTATAGGGGTACGGCCCAAACCGCTCGGCGTAATACTGAATGGCCTGAGCCGCAGCCTCTCCGACCATAGCTTCGTTCCGCACCGGGGACGGGCGGCTCGGCACGATCATTTGCGCTCCCCGTCGAGCAGTCGGATCGGCCGGGTCCGCGGGATTCGGCTCGATCACCTGCACTGCCGGACTCGGGAAGTCTCGCTCGACCCCACTCGCAGCGTAGGTTTCCACCGCGACTTTCCCGGCCTGCACCGTTACCATTTTGTACTTCCCCAGGTTGAATCCCGCCAGCGGAATTGGCCGTTCCGATAGCCAGTGTGACGTCTGCTGCCCCATGGTCTTGGCCACCGTCTCCCCGGGCGAAACCGTTGTCGGCTTTCCCGTCGCCACCAGCGTCCAGCCTGGCGGATATTCGAACGCCAGATCGAAATCCGCCATTGCCATGCCCCGACTCGGATACCAGGTACCTCGCGCGCCGACATAAAGCAATCCGCTTCCCGCTTCTGCCAGAACTTCGCCGCCATACACAAATTCAAGGTCGATCTTCTGTCCGGTCTTCGCCGGATCCGGCAGAATCACCGCCACAATGTCATTCCCGCGGCGCGCCAGCTGGGTTCCTTCGACCGCCGGATTGTGGATGAACTCCACCGCCTGTCCGTCGAGCTTGACGCTTTCGACCTTCAGGAATCGCGACAGTTCAAACACCAGGTCGCGCGTTCCCCCCTCCTTCACGTCCAACTGCACGCGGGCGCGGGCATGAATTTGTTTCGGAGGCTGTACCTCGGTCCGAATCGTGTAACGCTGAACCGCGATCCAGTCTTCCCGCGGAGCAGGGTTGCCCGGCCCCGAAGTACCGCTGACGTTCTTCCCCCACATCCCCTGCGGATTGGGGGAAAACGATGTCCAAACGTCATAGTAGGAGACGCCATCCTCACTCGCCTTCTCCCGTCCGGCCTCCACTTGCTCGGCCGCCAGCGAATCGAAGACGACGTCGAAGACGCCCAGCTTGGTTCCTTGCACCCGCGCGTGAAAAAAACGGTCGGGGAGCCTGCCCAGCAAGTTTGCATTCTGGGACACTGTCGCGATGCCTGTTCCCGGGAGCAGCCGGCTGAAGGTAATCAGCAACCTCATCGCATCCGCGCTCGCCAGATTCCGCGCTGTGGCTCCCCAGTGTTCGACAAACTCCTGCGGATTGTCCGCCGCCCGCAAGTCGGGCCTCAGCTCGCTCGCCGCATCATCGTTGAAACGAAAATACGCGGTGGCAAAATGTTCTTCCAGAATAGCCATTCCGGTGAACAGGCTCATCGATCTTCGTTCCACATCACTCGGAGGGGTCACCAACACTTCGCCGTCGCCCTCAAAAAACGCTCCCGTGATCCGGCCCAGCACGTCCTGCGTGAAGCCAATGGTGCCGTCCTCTAAACTGATGTGGACCCCCGACCGATCCAGCGTCGCGCCCCTGACTCGATACACTCTCGTCGGATCAAGTCCCACTTGTCCGAGCTGCAGATAGACCGCCTCCGCCGGCTTGTTCGGAGGGTTGTCACCCACCACTGCCCCAGCCGTCAACGCGCCAAGCGCCAGCCAGATCGCCGCTACGACCCGCCAGCCTCGCCAGTTCAGTAGTACCTTCGTCATGTGGGTCGAGTCGTCCCCTGTTGCTAGAATGCGCCTGAATGCGGCTACGTGTCACCATCCTCTTTATAGCAGTGGCGTTTGCGCTTCCTGGTTCACGGGCTGACACCATCCATCTCAAGAATGGCCGCACTATCCTGGCCGATAACGTCCGCGAAAACGGCAATCATTACGAATACGACATCGGCGACGACTCCTATGCGATCCCTAAATCTACCGTGGATCACGTGGATGCCGGAGGGATGCCAGCGCACTCTTCATCGGGAGGGGCGAAGCTCGCCGACCTTCCCAGCTTCACTCCCGCCGACAGCCTTGCCAACGAGGGAGATCTCGTCGCCAGGATTATCAAGGAAGGCAAGGTCAACGCCGACGTTCTCTCCAGCCTTGAAGGCAAAGGGAACGCCGAGTTGAGCGCGACAGCCGATTTCATCGCCGGAAAATTTGAATTCGAACACGGCAACATCGCCCAGTCCCGGCAGTACTTCGAAAGCGCCCTCCGCTTCCAGCCAGACAATTCCACCATCCTTGTTTACTACGCCGCGCTGCTGGTCCGCACCGGAAACGCCGCCCAGGCTCTGCCCTATGCCCAGCGCGCGGTCCGGTCCGCTCCCAATTCCCCCGACGCCTACACCATGCTCGGCTACGCCCAGTTCGCCTCGGACCACACCAAGGAAGCCGTCACTTCCTGGAAGCGCTCCCTCGCGTTGCGCCCCGACGCCGCAGTCCAGCAGTTCCTCGCCAAGGCCCAGCGCGAGCAGACAGTCGAATCCGACTTCGCCCAGGGCGAGAGCAGTCATTTCACCCTTCATTATGAAGGCAAGCAAACTTCCGAAGCCCTGCGCAGGCAGATTCTGGCGGCGCTCGAATCCGACTATGACGACCTGGCTCGCGACCTCGGCAATCCGCCCCGCGACAACATCCTGGTCACGCTCTACACCGAACAAGCCTTCTTCGATGTCACGCAAGCGCCCAGCTGGTCGGGAGGGATTAATGATGGCAAGCTGCGCATCCCGATCAGCGGCCTGAGTTCCATGACGCCGGAACTCGCGCACGTTTTGAAGCATGAACTCGCTCACTCATTCATTGCCGGACTTTCCGGCGGCCGTTGCCCGCCCTGGCTGCACGAAGGCATCGCCCAGTTCCTCGAGCCCCGAAGCCTTTCAGGACAGGGGCACCAACTCTCCCTCCTCTTCAAGGCTCAACGGAATATCCCGCTCAATGCTCTGGAAGGAAGCTTCAATCGATTCTCGGCCACCGAAGCCTACGTCGCCTACGCCGAATCGCTGGCGGCCGTGTCCTACATCAACGATTCCTACGGCCTGAGCGACATCCAACGCATCCTCGAGCGCATCAGCCAGGGCAACTCCACCGAGGCTGCGCTGCGCGCGACCATCCACTCCGACTACGGCCAACTGGAATCCGACGTAGCTCGATACCTCGCCGACAAGTACGGCAACTGATTCTCCCCTCCAGTAAACTCTCCCATGCGGCGTATAGCCCGTAAGAGACGCTGGGGAATCACCGTGGGAGAGCGGCGTCTCGAGCACCGCGCAAGAATGGCTGCAATCGTCGCGGGCTTCAAAGTTTGCTGAAAAACTCGGATTTGTCGGTACTTGCCGTGGAAGAGCGGCCCTTTTAGGGCCGCGTAAACCGCCGAAAATTAATCTGGGCTTAAAAGCTCCTGTGGTCGTGTTTGCCCACCACTCGTTCCTGTGCTAGCTTCGCCTTGGGCTTCCCATGCGCTCCCTTTTCCACTCCGACGCCCCCAGCCCCGCACCCACGGCCGAGCCCGTCCCGACCGTCTTCCCCAAGATCGAAGGCGCCGACCTCGCAGCCGTCTTCGTGGGCAAACGCGTTGCCGGAGATTTCTACGACTCCCTCCGCGTCAGCCCCGAGCGCGTCCTCTTTGCGCTGCTCGACGTGGCCGGCCGCCGCGATGACAATCGCGGCATCCTCGCCGCAACTCAGGAAATATTTCGCGGCTTCGGAACCGAGCTCTTCTCGCGTTCCGACATCAACGAGTCCGAGTCCATGACGGAGCTCGTCCTGCGCATCAATCGCGGCCTCATCGAAGCCTGCAAAGGAGTCCACTCCAGCCCGGCCTTCATCGCCTGCTATCACGAGAAATTCGGCACGCTCTGCTACAGCAATGCCGGACACACGCCCGGCCTCCTCCGCGACGGCAGCGGCATCACCGAACTCGGTGCGACCGGCCTGCCTCTGGGACTCTTCTCCCACGCCACCACCGATGCTCCGACCGTGGGCCTGGAAGAGGGGGCGGCTCTGCTGCTCGTCTCCCGCGGAGTGGTCGAATGCGAACGCTACCTCGAATCAGCTGGCGAAGAATTCGGCCTGGCTCGCGTCAAACAGCTCTTTCAGGATGCTCCCGCCAGCGCTGCCCGGGAACTCTGCGCCTCCGTCCTGAATGCCGCCGGTGCCTTCAGCGCGGCCGCGCCCGCGTGCGATGACCGCACCGCTCTGGCCCTGGTACGCACAGCCTGACCTCGCGTCTTTGTGTGGATTGGGCACTCTTGCCCAGTTGTGGAGCGGGCACTCCTGCCCGCTGCTCGGCCAACTTTCCAGCCGGTTATAGCGTCCAATCGAGAAGCCGCAGCCCGGCCGGCGCCCGAAGGAGTAAAATATCCCATCGGCCCGAGCCCGTCTTGCCCGCAAGCCCAGGAAGCGTGGCGGCCCATTGCATCTATGAAGAAACTTTGCCTGCTTCTCGTTGCTTCCGCATGCCTGGCTTCTCTCGCGTCCGGGCAAGTTGCCAGTCAACCCTCAGCACCAGCCTCGGCACAACCTTCGACGCCAGCCCCAGGTCAACCCTCAGCTCAACCTGCGGCACCATCCTCGGGACAAACCGTCGAAGAGATCATCACCCACGTTAACAATCAGATCATCACGCGCTCCGAGTTTGAGCGCAGCAAAGATCAGCTCCGCGATGAGATCAAGCAGCAGAACGTCAAAGATCCCGACGCCGCCTACGCCGAACGCGAGAAAGACGTTCTCCGCGATCTCGTCGACCAGCAACTCCTGCTCGACAAAGGCAAAGACCTCGGCATCACTGGCGATACCGAACTCATCAAAAGACTCGACCAGATGCGCAAGGACATGAAGCTCGAAACTCTCGAGGACCTCGAAAAGGAAGCCACCAAGCAAGGCGTCTCCTGGGAAGATTTCAAGCAGAACATGCGCAACCAGATCATCACTCAGAAAGTCATTGGCCAGGAAGTCAGCGGCCACCTCTCCGTCACCAAAGAGGAAGAGCAGAAGTTCTACGACGACCACAAGAGCGAGATGGAGGCTCCCGAAGCCATTCGCCTGAGTGAGATCCTGGTCGCGCCGAAAATCGTCTCGCCTGAGACTGCCCCTGCGCCTGCCCCAGCCGTTGCACCTGCAGCCGCCGACAGCAATGCGCCGGCTGCCACTACTCCGCCGGCTCCGCCCGCCGATGAGGCCGCACACCAGGCCGCCGATGACGCCGCTCTGAGCGCCGCCGAAGCCAAGGCCAATGATCTGCTCAAACAGATTCGCGATGGAGCCAGTTTCGAAGACGTTGCCAAGAAATCTTCTGACGGCCCCTCTGCCGCCGATGGTGGCGCCCTCGGCATATTCAAGCGGGGACAACTCGCCAAAGAACTCGAGGACAAGACTTTCGCCATGAAGGCCGGCGAGGTCACCGACGTCATCCGCACCAAGCAAGGCTATGTGATCCTGAAGGTCGTAGAGCACCAGATGGCCGGCATTCCGCCCTTGAAAGATGTCCTTCCCAAAATTCAGGACGCTCTCTACTACGAGAAACTTCAGCCCGCCCTCCGCGCCTACCTCACCAAATTGCGCGAAGAAGCCTACATCAAATACGCCGACGGGTACGTCGATTCGGGCATGAGCGCCAACCAGACCCAGCCCGTCGAAACCGCCGCTGCCAAGGAAGCCGACGCCAGGAAACTGGGCAAGAAGAAACACAAAAAGCTCGGCTTCCTGTAAAGCGCGCTCGCGGCGCGTGCTTTATACTCAGCACAGTCGGATTCAGACGGCCTTCACTTATCAACGATGAAAGACTTCTACATCGGCGATTGCGCGCGCCACGAAAACAAGGTCATCACGTCAAACTTCGTCGTCGTCGGCAAACAGATCAAGCCTAAGAAAACCGGCGAGCCGTATCTCGCGCTCACTCTCGGCGACCGCAGCGGCCAGCTCGAAGCCAAAATGTGGGACAACGTCGAAGAGGTCCTCGACGCCTTCGAGCAAGACGACTTCCTCAAAATCAAGGGCCTGATCAACAAGTACAAGAACCGCTTCCAGCTCACCGTCCACAAGCTGCGAAAGCTGGGCGAATCCGAAATCGACTTCGCCGACTACCTCCCCAAAACCACCAAAGACGTCGACGGACTCTGGCAAACCCTCGCAAACTTCGTCTCCTCATTTCAGAATCCTCATCTCAAGTCGCTCGTCCAGGCCTTTATGGCCGACCCGGAAATCGCCAGCGCCTATCGCAACGCTCCCGCAGCCAAGACACTGCATCACGCCTACATCGGCGGCCTGCTCGATCACGTCGTCTCTCTGTTCCGTTCCTGTGACTTGATGTGCCAGAATTATCCCCAGATCAACCGCGATCTCCTTCTCACCGGCGCGTTTCTGCACGACATCGGCAAGATTCACGAACTCACCTATAACCGGTCTTTCTCCTATACCACCAAGGGCCAATTGCTCGGCCACATGATCATCGAACTAGAAATGTTGCAGGCCAAGGTCGCCCTTCAACCCGACTTCCCCGACGAGCTAAAGACGATGATCGAGCACCTCATCATCAGCCATCACGGCCAGTACGACTTCGGCTCGCCCAAGCTTCCCATGTTTCCCGAGGCCCTCATGCTGCACTATCTCGACGACCTCGACTCCAAGATGGAAGCCATGCGCGCCCACTTCGAACGTGAAGCCGGACTCGACAGCCCCTGGACCAGCTACAACGCCTCGCTCGGTCGCCCGCTACTGAACACCGAGAAATTTCTGGCTCCGAAAAAGCCTGCGCCGCCGGAAGATTCTTCCGCGCCTCGCGACGCCGAACTCGACGAAGCCCCCGAGCCCACCCCCACCTTGCCCGGCCTCGACCCCCGGCGATAGAGTAGACATCGCAAACGAGTTTCCCGAAAGAACCACGAACGCCCGCATTGCCGTGGAAGAGCGGTGCTTTGAGCGCCGCGTCTCAGCGAGGTTGTAACTATGCCCAAAACCAAAGCTCGCAGAGAGATTACCAAGCAAGCAACCAACCCCGCAGACTGCCTGGTTGGCTTGCCACACATTCCATCCAATTACGGACTGAAACCGCGAAAACACTACCTGCCGTTCAGTCACGCCGAAGAACGGCTTTTGAAGTCGCGCAACTATTGGATATGCACGGCCCGTCCCGATGGCCGCCCCCACTCCATCCCCGTCTGGGGATTCTGGATCGACGGTGCCGTCTACTTCGGCACTGGCCGCGATTCGCGCAAGGCGCGCAACCTGGCTCACAACGCAGCCGTCTCCATCCATCTCGATTCCGGCGATGATGTTGTCATCCTCGAAGGCACCGCCGTCGAGGTCGACCTCTCCGACAAGTCGCAGCTCAAGAAGCTGGACGCCGCTTCCCGCGCCAAGTACAAAATGCCGATGATGGTCGCGCCCGAGAACGTGCTCTATTCCGTCCGTCCACGCGTCGTCCTGGCCTGGACAGAAAAAGATTTTCCCAATAACGCTACCCGCTGGCAGTTCGATGCTGCCAAAAAGTTGTGAACGGATCCGGTCGCCTCCCATGCTCGACTTCACCCGCTTCGAAATCCTGACCTTCGATTGTTACGGCACCCTGATCAACTGGGAAGCTGGAATCCTCCCGGCCCTTCATCGCATTCTCTCCGCCCACGGGAAAAAGATGGACGACGCCACCCTCCTCAAACTCTACGGAGATTTTGAGCTTCGTTCCGAGCAGGGCAAGTTTCGTCCCTATCGCGAAGTCCTCGAGTCGGTGGTCCGCGAGTTTGCCGCCAAGCTTCAGTTCACCCCCACCGCCGAGGAGGTGCGCTCGCTGCCCGATTCTCTTTCCACTTGGAGGCCCTGGCCCGATACGGTCGCAGCGCTTCATCAGCTCAAAACTCGGTTCAGGCTCGCCATTCTCTCCAACGTGGACGACGACCTCTTCGCGCTAACGCGCCCCCGACTTGAAGTTGATTTCGACGAGGTCATCACCGCGCAGCAAGCCCACGCCTACAAGCCTTCGCTGAAACTCTTCGAGCTGGCCCTGAGTCGAATCCAAGCCCCCGCCCATCGTGTGCTGCACGTAGGCCAAAGCATTTACCACGACGTGATCCCCGCCCAGGCCCTCGGCCTGGCCACCGTCTGGGTGAACCGCCCTTCAGCCCGCCCCGGCGTCGGCGCCGTCAAAGCCGCAGAAGCCAAGCCCGACCTAACGGTCACGAGCCTCGCAGAACTCGCCGCAGCTGCGGTTCACGACTAACGGATGGGTTGTTCAGAAATGGAAAGTAGTGTTCGCGTTTAAGAGTGAAAAGAAAAAAGAAGAGGTGCGAAACAGCAGCCGCGAAGCGGCGAAAGAATGCAGCCCACGGCGCAAGCCGTGGGCGACTAAGGAAAATCAGGAGAAAGCCGCGGAGCGGCGAAAGAAAAGGCGCAACTCCCTAGAAATTCACCGGGAGCTTCACCACCTTCTTCTGAATCGCCCACATCACCAGCTCTGCCTTGTTATGAATCCCCAGCTTCCGCATCAGATTGAACTTATGCGCATCCACGGTTTTTGCGCTGAGTCCAAGAACGTCGGCCGCCGAGCGCACCGTCCTGCCCTCGGCCAGCAACTTCAACACCTCGCGCTCCCGCGCCGTCAGCACGCGCTTTCGCGGAAGAAGTTCCTCTGCTGGCCATTCCGCCGCGCGTCTCTCCGGCGCCCCCAGCAACATCCTCTGGGCGGCGTGCGTCCTCCTCACCATCTCCACTAACTCTTCTGCGGACGTCTGCCTCACCACGGCGTCGGTCCTCGCTTCGGGCAGCAGGTCTTCGCCTCTGTGCATGTTCAGGAACAGCACCTTGCTATGGGGAGATTCCAGCAGAATCAATCGTTCCGTTTGATCGGCCGCGCTCTCGAAAATGTGCGCATCGGTGATCACAACCTCGGGACGGAACTCGAACACCTTCCGCAGCGCTTCGGCGGCGTTCCCCGCCTCGGCCACGACTTCCATGTCCGGTTCATCCTCCAGCAACCGCCGCAATCCCTGGCGTAGCAGGACATGGTCGTGTACCAGCAGGCAACGAATTTCCTTATCGCTAAAAAAGTCTTCGTGTTGTCGCGGTGCCGGGGGACACACAGGGCAACTCCTTAAATTAATGGCCAGAGAATTTTGTGATGCCGCGCAGGTTCGGTTTCCCAGACGGAGAGGGCGTCGGCTCATTGTAACCTCTGGTACAGCCATTTGCCTGTGAAAATACTTCTTTTCTTCAAGATACGCAGCCCGGATTCCCGGCTCCGGAATCCCGATCCCGCCTCGCAATCAGGTACAATCGACCGTTTATGCTGCGTTACTTCACTGCCGGAGAATCCCACGGCGAAGCTCTGGTCGCCTTCCTTTCCGGCATGCCCGCCGGTCTGAAAATCGACCAGGCCTTTCTCGACCGCGAACTCTGGCGCCGCCAGCAGGGCTACGGCCGCGGCGGCCGCATGAAGATCGAGCGCGACTCGGCCCACATTCTTTCCGGCGTGCGCCAGGGAATGACCATCGGCTCGCCCATCTCTGTCCAACTGGAAAACCGCGACTGGAAGAACTGGCAGGAATCCTTGCCTGTTGGCGAGGGCGATCCCGCCAAGCACAAGCGCGTCGCCTCTCCCCGTCCCGGCCACGCCGATCTCGCCGGAGCCCTGAAGTACAACTTTCCCGAAGCCCGCTACGTCCTCGAGCGCGCCTCCGCCCGCGAATCGGCCGCCCGGGTTTCATTGGGCGCAATCGCCAAACTTTTCCTACGCGAACTCGGCATTGAAGTTCTCAGTCACGTGGTCGCCACCGGCAGCGTCACATTCGCGGGCCAGGTCCCGTGGGAACAAATTCGCGACTTGCAAGATCGTGAAGAAGTTCTCCTCAACTGCGCCGACCCTGAAGCCGAACAGCGGATGAAAGAAGAAGTCGACAAGGTTCTCCGCACCGGAGACTCGCTCGGCGGAGTCTTCGAAGTCGTGGCCCACCAGGTTCCACCCGGCCTCGGCACCTACGTCCAGTGGGATGAACGTCTCGACGCGCTCCTCGCCGCCGCGGTCATGTCGCTGCAAGCGGTCAAGGCCGTGGAAATCGGAGCCGGCGTCACAGCCGCTTACGCTCCCGGCTCCGCCGTGCACGACGAAATCGGCTACAGCGCCACTTCCGGCTTCACCGCTTTCTCGCGCACCCGCAACAACGCTGGAGGCATTGAAGGCGGTGTCTCCAACGGACAGGAAATCCGCGTGCGCGGCTATCTGAAACCAATTTCCACGCTCCGCCGCCCCCTGCAGTCGGTCGATTTTTCGACGCGCGAACCAGTAAAGGCCGCCTACGAGCGTTCCGATGTTTGTGTGGTGCCCGCCGCCGGAGTTGCCGCCGAAGCCATGGTGGCCCTGACGCTCGCCCGCTGTGCCCTGGAAAAATTCGGCGGCGATTCCATGATCGAGACGGTAAGAAATTTCCAGGGCTATTGCAACCAACTGAAAAATTATTAATGAACTCAGACGAACAAAGTCTGCAAGAGAAGGCCTAGCTAGAAGCTAGCAGCTAGAAGCTGAATGCAAAATGATCTACCCCATCGTAAAATTCGGTAACCCGGTTCTCGATAAGCCTTCCGAAAAGGTGACCGTCTTCGACGAAGAGCTCGAAAAGCTCACCGAGGACATGTTCGAGTCGATGTACGCGGCCCACGGAGTCGGCCTGGCCGCTCCCCAAATCGGCATCGGCCGCCGCATCGCGGTCATCGACGTCACCTTCAAAGAGGATCCCAACGCCAGGCTCGTCCTCATCAACCCAGAAATTATTCACACCGAAGGCCGCCACACCCAGAGTGAAGGATGCCTCAGCATCCCCGACTTCCGCGAGAACGTCACGCGTCCCAACAAAGTCACCATCCGCGCCCAGGACGTTCACGGCAAGGTCTACGAAAAAACCGGAGAAGATCTGCTGGCCCGTGCCTTCCTGCACGAGACCGATCACTTGAACGGCAAGCTCTACATCAGCCACATCAGCGCCCTAAAACGCGACCTGATGAAACGCAAAATCCGCAAAATGATGAAAGCCGGAGAATGGTAGGAATTGAGTAATTGAGAGATTTAGTAATTGAGTAATTGAATTTGAGAATCGAAATTGAATTGAGGATTGAGATTCGTATCAGGCGACGCCTTCAGGCGTCGCATCACGTCATAATAGATACAATGCGCCTTTAGGCGCTGCCAGCACGATCTCGCACAAGGCTTTGCGAATCAGGTTTTCCAATTTCTCAATTACCAAATTTCTCAATTACTCAATGTCCTTAGATCTCATCTTCTGCGGCACGCCGGGCTTCGCCGTCCCCACACTGGAGAAGCTCGTCGCGTCGGGCCACCGCGTTCATCTCGTCGTCACTCAGCCCGACCGTCCCAAAGGACGCGGCCTCGAACTCGTCGCATCGCCGGTCAAAGAATCCGCCCTGAAACTGAATATCCCCATCACCCAGCCCGACCGCATCAAAGCGAACGACGAATTCCGCGCTCAACTCACTGCCTTGAAGCCCGACGCCATCATCGTCGTCGGCTACGGCCGCATCATCCCGCAGTGGATGCTCGATCTCCCTCCTCTCGGCAACATCAACCTGCACGCCTCGCTGCTCCCGAAGTACCGCGGAGCCGCGCCCATCCAGTGGGCCGTCGCGAACGGCGAAACCGTCACCGGCGTCACCACCATGCGCATCGACGCCGGCCTCGACACCGGCGACATCCTCCAACAACAGCAACTCGCAATCGCGCCCGACGACACCGCCGAAACCCTCGCCCCGCGCCTGACCGCCATCGGCGCCGATCTCATGGTCGAGACTCTGCGCGGCCTGCAATCAGCCACCATTCATCCGCGCCCCCAAGACAACTCGCAGGCCACTCTCGCCCCGATCCTGAAAAAGGAAGATGGCCTCGTGGATTTTTCTCGCTCCGCCACCGACATCTCCAACCGCATCCGCGGCTTCCAACCCTGGCCCGGAGCCTACACAAAATTCCGCGGCAAAACCCTGCAGATCATAAAAGCCCGCCCGACGACCAACGAACTTCCGCCAGCCGAGTTGCACCCCGATCCCAACCGCCTCCAAGTCGGCTGCGGCCATCACACATCGCTCGAACTCCTTGAAATCCAACTAGAAGGCAAAAAGCGCACTTCCGCCGGCGATTTCGTCCGAGGCTATCGCCCCCATCCGGGGGAAAAGCTGGGCTAACCTCTGTGCTCCTCCGTGTCCTCTATGGTTGGTTTTTTCTTTCCCGCCTACAATCAGGAATAAATGTCCGTCTCCCCCGCCCGCGCAGCCGCCTTCGACATCCTCCTCCGCGTCGAACGCGAATCCTCCTACGCCTCCGACCTTCTGCACTCCTCGACGCACACCCACCTTTCGCCCGCAGACCACGCCCTCGCCACCGAGCTCGCAATGGGCGTTCTCCGCTGGCGCTCACGCTTGGACGCGGACATCGCCACCGCCTCCTCGCAGCCGCTATCCAAACTCGACCTGGAAATTCTCATCGCTCTCCGCTTGGCCCTCTACCAATTCCTCTGGCTCGATCGCGTTCCCCAGCGCGCCGCTCTCCACGAAAGTGTCGAACTCGTAAAGCGAGCTCGCAAACGCTCGGCCGCCCCATTCGTCAATGCCGTCCTGCGCAAACTCTCCGCCACACCGCACGCCAATCCAACTTCACACGAAACCGATTCGCCCGAAGCCCTGGCCCGAACCCTCGCACACCCACTCTGGCTGGTCGAGCGCTGGGCCCGCGAATACGGCCTCTCCGCCACTCGTCAAATCTGCCAGCACGATCAATCCATTCCCGCCACGGCAATCCGACTCCGCACGCCCGCGGCCGAAGAGGAAGAAGAACAACTCCACGAGGAAGGAATCACCCTCGCCCCAGGAGGCTTGCTCGCATCCGCCCGCCGTGTTCTATCCGGAGACATCACGAAGACCCGCGCCTTCCACTCCGGCCACATCGTCATCCAGGACGAAGCCTCCCAACTCGTCGCCACCCTTGTTGGCTCCACCGTGCTCGGAGAAAGCGCCCACATCCTCGACTGCTGCGCTGCTCCCGGCGGCAAGACGCTGGCCATCGCAGACCGTAATCCCTCAGCCGCACTCACTGCCGTCGAACTTCATCCCCATCGCGCCCGCCTGCTGCAGAAGCTATTGCGCGCGCATCAATCACAGTCCGCAGCGCGGATCCAGATCGTGACCGCCGACGCTCAACATCTCCCCCTCTCACTCCCCTTCGACCGCGTCCTCGCCGACGTACCCTGCTCTGGCACCGGCACACTCGCGCGCAATCCCGAAATCAAATGGCGCCTCACACTCGATGATCTCGCCAACCTGTCGCAACGCCAGCTCGCAATCCTCCGCTCCACCCTCGCCCAGGTCGCACCCAAAGGACGCCTCATCTACTCAACTTGTTCGCTGGAAAAAGAAGAAAACGAAAACGTCGTCGAGCAAGCCTTGTCGGAGAACAATTTCTTCCGCCTGCTGGACTGCCGCACCGAACTAGACCGACTGAAGGCGGCCGGCGAACTAACCTGGCCCGACCCAGCCTCGCTCACGCGCGGTCCCTACCTTCGCACAATCCCGGGTATCAACCCCTGCGACGGCTTCTTCGCCGCAATCCTGGAAAAGTCCTAGAAGGTCTGGGAAGTTCTCAACGAGAAGTTCGCAAAAAATTGATTTGGCTCTATCCGTGGAATCCGTGCAAATCCGTGGCCAGGCTTTTACCGCACTTCAAAATAAACCGCCGCCCCCGCCATCACCTTCTGTCCCGCCAGCGGCGCCTGCGACACGATGATGCTTGCCGGCGTAGGCTGCGGCGGAGGCGTCGGCTGTGCCTGCGGAGCCGCGGGCGTTTGTGGCGCAGTCGCAGGCGCCGCGTCCCCTGTATCGGTGCTGGGTGGCGCCGCCACATTCACATTCCCCAGCCTGAACCCTGCATCTTGCAAACTCCGGCTGGCGCTGCCCAGCGGCTGTCCGACAAAACTCGGCATCACGAACGCCTGCGGCTCCGGTGCCGCGGTCACCAGAAAACTGATCTTCGGCGCCGTCACCTGCGTCTCGTTCGCCGTGGGACTCTGCGCCAGAACCTGATCCGCCGGAATCCCCGGCGCCTGCACCTCCGCCATCGATGCCACATCCAGCCCGCGCCGCCGGATATTCAACTCCGCCGCGTGCTCGCTCTGCCCCGTAACATCGGGAATCGTGACCCGCATCTTCCCCAGACTCTGCGCCACTCGCACCTGCCATCCGCGACGCACCTTCGTTCCCGGCAACGGCAGCTGCGACATGATTCTGCCCTCGGGAATCTGCGGACTGTAGTACTGCCGCTCGATCGAGATTTGCAGGCCCAATCCCGACGCCGCCCGCTCCGCTTCCACCGGAGTAAACCCTACCAGCGGCGGCACCGCAACCTCCTGTCCATGAATCGCAAATCGCATCGCCATCAGCGCCGACACCATCGCCACAATCACCAGCACCAGCGCCAGCATCGCAAATCGGATCGCAGATTTCATATCTCTATAAGAGCTTGCTGAAAAACTCCGGTTTTTGGGTGGCGCAGCGCTTTCAGCTCTGCGATAAAACCGTGGAAGAGCGGCCCTTTAGGGCCGCGTAAGCCGGTGAAAAATTAATCTGGGCTTCAGCCCCTGCGCCACCAACCTTAATCCCAGTTCAGCAGAATTATAGTCCGCCATTTCTCACAATCGCTAACTGAACATTTTCAATAACATACCCCTCAATAGAACCGGCTTTGGATCGCGCGCAGGGGCATCCGCCCAGCCCCTCCTGCAATCTAACCAAGTACGCGCGTTCTACCCTCGAGGTGCGCCATGACTTCCTCGTTGGAGTATCATATTTTCGTGCGGCATTCGATCCCGGCCTCGCTCGCACTTTTCAGTCTGCTCGCGCTGCCGCTGATTTTTGTCTCGACCAGCCACGCTCAGATCAACGGTGCCCCCGCCTCCGTGACCTCTCCCGGATTCGGCGGACGCCCCATCAACGGTACTCCCCCGAGCGTCACTTCGCTCGGCCCCAACGGCTTGAACTTCCGACCTACCTTTCTTCCGCCGCCGCCCAACCCGCCCCATGCCCGCGACGGCCATCATCGTCACCACGACGGCGAATACATTACTCCGGCCGTGGTGTACCCCGTCCCCGTCCCCTACGCCCTCGACTACGGCGCCACGAACAGCAATAACGATAGCGACAACGCTAACGATGACGACAAAGACGCCGCCGCGGATGAGACTGACGCCAACTACAACGGTGGCCCTGCCAGCCTCGATCACCGCCTCGATCGTCGCGAGTCGGGCAGGTTCTACATTACCCCACCCGAAGATTTCCCCAGACCCCACGCCGCTCCAACTGCCGATGTCTCCGCAGCCGATCCCGAACCTCCGCAGGAACCGACCATCCTCGTGTTCAAGGACGGCCGCCAGCTCGAACTCAGAAACTACGCCATCATTGGCGTGACCCTCTTTGATCTCACGCCCGGCCACCCTCGCCGAGTCGCGCTCGCCGATCTCGATCTCGAAGCCACCCGCAAACAGAACGATGATCGCGGCGTCTCGTTTCAACTCCCTCCCCCTTCGCAGGCGAACTGACTATGCGCCCGTTGCTGCTCATCCCATTGCTCGCCGCGCTCGCCACCGGTGCGAACGGGCAGCACATGGGCGCCGCCTCTCCACGATTCGCGTCCGGCTTCAACCGGGGTTCGTATCATCGCTCGTTCTTTGCTCCTTCTTTTGTCGTGCCGCACCGTGGAGCCTCCCCGCGGGGCCTCGCCGTGGAAGAGCGGCTCTTCAGCGCCGCGTAAAGAGCACTTCTGAGATGGGCTTCAGCCCCAGTCGGCCCGGGTTTCAAGCCGCGGCAGCCAACGCGCCCTCCACCTTCCGCTCCGCAGCCCTCCTCTCTCGCACCCGCAACATCGGTTGCTCGACCAAATAATAAGACGCACTCGCCAGCCCCACCGCCAAGAGCGGAAAATACCACGGCCTATGATGATCTCCGTAGGCAAACAACTGCTGCCACAAATAAAGGCTGTAGCTGATCTGCCCCAGCCAAACTACCGGCTGCACGTTCAAAATCCAATACGGCCTCTGCACCACATGCAACAGAAGTCCAGCAATGGAAAAGTGCATCACCGGCCACAACCCAAACAGCAACAGCGGCGTAATGTGGAACCGCAATGCGCCGACATACACCGGAACCAGCACCACCGGCGCGATCATCGCGAGCGCCCACCACCCGTTGATCTTCGGCAGCCGGCCCGCGAAAATTGCCAGCAGGCATCCAATCGCCAGAACGTCCCCCACCGCCGGAAACGTTTCGTCGGCCCGCCCATGCAGTTGCAGCCAATGGCACGCCACCCGAAACAGCGGAGCAAACACAACTACTCCCACCAGTATCGACACCCGGTGCCGGTGCCATTTCTTCAGCACTCCCGGCCACAAAAAATAAAACTGCTCCTCCACGCTCAACGACCACAAATGCCCCAGGAACCAGGGATGCGCGAAATCAAAGTTCGCCAGGTACAACGCCGCAGCCGCCATGTGGTACCAGCGCAATTCGTGCCAGAAAATCACAAACACCGGCAACATGAACACGATTGCGGCCGGAAGAATCCGGTACGCTCTCCGCACGTAAAATTCCCGCAGCTTGATCGTCGAAGTCTTCCCATACTCCTTGAGCAACAGCGTCGTAATCAGATACCCGGAAATAACGAAAAAGATTCTCACTCCCAGATTCGCAAACGCTCCTGCCACATCGGAGTGGTAACGCAACTCCCACCAATGCCCCACCACCACCAGTGAAATAGAAATCGCCCGCAACCCATCCAGTGACGGAATCCGCTTCATCCGCCGAGCCTAGCAGCCCCACCCGCCGAATCTCAGTGACGCCCAACCAAATCGCACACATTTTCCTGCGGATTTCCCATCTCGGAACCCACCGCGTGCCCCATTTCTCGCGTTTTCTGCGAGAAGTGGGGACTTTCTTGCCACTATTCGACAGCGCAGATCATGCTATAATTAACGTAGCTCCCAAAGGCACATAACGTCCTGTAAATACATGCAGTTACAAGATTCTTACTAAGCCCGGAAGACTGTGCATTTGAACCCCAACGCTGTTAGCCAGAAGCTGGCAGCCAAGAGCTAAGAGCCAAGAGCACAAGAGCGATTCATGCCAGACGATCAAAACCCCGAACTTCCCCTCACTCCTCCTCCCGGCGGCGGCGATGGCCCCGGCGCGTTGAACATTCACCCCGTCAACATTGAAGAGGAGATGAAGCGGTCCTATCTCGACTACTCCATGTCGGTGATCATCGGCCGCGCCCTGCCCGACGTCCGTGACGGACTGAAGCCCGTCCATCGCCGAATTCTTTTCACCATGGCTCAGATGGGTCTGCAGCCCAATCGCGCCACGCGTAAATGCGCCCGCATCGTCGGCGAAGTCATGGGCAAGTACCATCCCCACGGCAACCTCGCGGTTTACGATGCTTTGGTTCGCCTCGCCCAAACCTGGAGCCTGCGCTATCCCCTGATTTTCGGTCAAGGCAACTTCGGCTCCGTCGACGGAGATCCACCTGCCGCCGATCGTTACACCGAAGCCAAACTCGCTCCCGTTTCCACCGCGTTGCTCGAGGATCTCGACAAAGAGACCGTCGACTTCCATCCCAACTACGATGGCAGCGAAATCGAGCCCGACGTTCTCCCCGCGCGCATTCCCAATCTCCTGGTCAACGGCTCCGACGGAATCGCCGTCGGCATGGCCACAAAAATTCCGCCGCACAATCTCACCGAGATCGTCGACGCCACCATCACGCTGGTGAATAATCCCAACGCCCAACTCGCCGAGATTCTGAAATTCGTGCAAGGCCCGGATTTCCCGACCGCCGGCATCATTCACGGCCGCGCAGGAGTTTTCGAGGCCTACCGCACCGGCCGCGGCCGCTTCATGATGCGCGCCAAAGCCTTGATCGAAAACATCAACAAAGACCGCCAGGCCATCATCGTCACCGAAATTCCTTATCAGGTGAATAAAGCCAAGCTGGTCGAGCGCATCGCGCAACTGGTCAACGACAAAGACATCGAAGACATCTCCGACATCCGCGACGAAAGCGATCGCGACGGCATGCGCATCGTCGTCGAACTCAAGCGTGGAAGTGAACCCCAGATCGTCCTCAACCAGCTCTTCAAGCACACCCAGATGCAGGAAAGTTTTTCCATGATCCTGCTCGCGGTCGTGAACGGACAGCCCCGCGAAATGGGCCTGATCCAGACCATCAAATATTTCATTGAACATCGCGTCGACGTCGTCCGCCGTCGCACTGCCTACCTGCTGCAGAAGGCAAAAGACCGCGAGCACATTCTCGAAGGCTATCTCACCGCCCTCGATCACCTCGACAACGTCATCACCATCATTCGCGGCAGCGCCAACCGCGCCGATGCTCGCGAGAATTTGGTGCTCTACTTCGGTGGCAAGAAGATCGACATCAACACCACCGGCCGCGCCCCCAAGCTCGATCCCGAAAAGCCCTTCACCACCCGCCAGGCCGACGCCATCCTCGAACTGCAGTTGCATCGCCTGACCAAGCTTTCCATCGATGAAATTTCCAACGAGTTAAAAGACGTCCGCGAGAACATCGCCGAATACGAATCCATCCTCGCCTCCGAGACCAAGCTGCGCAAAGTCATCATCAAAGAGCTGGAAGAGGTTAAGAAGTTATACGGGGATGACCGCCGCACCCGCCTGGAAGATGAAGCTGCGGAAATCGTTCTTGAAGATCTCATCGCCGACGAGCAGGTCGCCGTCACTGTCAGCCACTCCGGCTATATGAAGCGCACGCCCATCTCCACCTACCGGATGCAGCGCCGCGGAGGCACGGGCCGCACCGGCATGAAGACGCGCGACGAGGATTTCGTCGAGCACCTCTTCCTCGCCTCGACGCACGCCTACATTCTCATCTTCACCAACAAGGGCCGCGTCTACTGGCTCAAGGTCTACGAAATTCCCGACGTCAGCGCCGCCGGCAAAGGCAAGCACATCGGCAACCTGGTCGGCCTGCAGCCCGGCGAGACCGTCAGGACCATGGTCGCCGTGCGCAACCTGGAAGAAGAAAATAAATACGTCTTCTTCGCCACCCGCAAGGGCCTGGTCAAGAAGTCTGAAGTCCGCGAGTTCATGCACGTGCGTTCCAACGGCATCAACGCCATTGGCATTGAGCCGGGCGATGAACTCGTTGCCGCCCGCATCACCAACGGCAATCAGATCATCTTCATCGCCAGCCACGAAGGCATGGCCGTCCGCTTCGACGAAAGCCACGTCCGCCCGATGGGCCGCGCCGCCTTCGGCGTCTGGGGCATCGACCTCGACGAGAAAGATTACGTAGTGGGCATGGCCGCGACCACCAAGCCGGAAGCAGAAACGACAAATGTGGGGACGGCCACCCCGGGCGCGCCAGCGCCAGCAGGAGAAGAGCCGGAGGCCATCGACGCCGCCGTCAAAGGCACGCTCATCCTCTCCGTCACCGAAAACGGTTACGGCAAGCGCACTCCCGCCGACGAATACCGCTTAACCAATCGCGGCGGCAAAGGCGTGATCAATCTGAAGACCACCGAGCGCGTCGGCAAAGTCGTCGCCATCGCGCAAGTCGACGACACTTCCGAGGTCATGCTGATCAGCCACTACGGCAAAATCATCCGCATGGACTCCACCACCATCCGCGAATCCGGCCGCAACGCCCAAGGCGTCCGCCTCCTGAACCTGGAGCCCGGCGACCGCGTAGCCGCCGCGGTGGTGCTGGCCCCAGACGCCGAACCGAACGGGGGCAACGGAGGCACGCTGATTCAGTAGGGGAATCCATTGTGTATCTTGCAATGGATGCGTCTGGTAGGATCCAATACGGGTTGCGTGAGCGTCTTGCTGACTACGACCTCGTTGACTTTGCGCTACGCCCAACAAGAGGGGAGGTCTCATGAGGGCACGAAACGACATCATGGAAGTTCCGATCTACGGGATTTCTGAAGCTGCCCAGTACCTTCGTGTTCCCCTCAACACTCTTCGGTATTGGACGAGAGAGGAAGCCTCCGCAACCCCATTGATTCGGCTGGCTGGAAGAGATCCGGCGCGCCTGTCGTTCCACAACCTGCTGGAATGCCACGTGATCAGCAGCATGCGCGCGGTGTATGACGTACGGCTGCCAAAGGTTCGTAGAGCTCTGAAGGCTCTAGCCAAGTACGTCCAACACAAGCATCCGTTGATTGAACAGGCCTTCCAGACCGACGGCAGGGACTTGTTCATTGAGCACCTTGGGGAGATCGTGAATTTGTCGAGGCAAGACGCCCAGATTCTGATCCCTGATGTGATGAGGTTCTACCTTGAGCGTATAGAGCAAGACCCCAACGGCCTGTTCAAGCTTCATCCCTTTGTCATGGAACAAAAGCCGAGTGAGCCAAAACTCATCCAATTGAATCCAGCAGTAGGTTTCGGCAAACCCGTGATCACGGGCACTGCTATTTCTACGGCGGTCGTCGCGTCGCGTTTCAATGCCCGCGAATCAGTCCCCGATCTCGCATGTGAGTATGGCGTTGAGCCCAAACAGATCGAAGAAGCAATCCGCTGGGAGCAGAAGACGGCCGCCATCGCCGCCTGAAGATTTCGTTCTCTTTCTCGACGAGAACCTTCACAACTGCAAACCTATCTTGGATGCCCTTGTGCAGCAAGGCGTCAAACACGAACGTCACGGACATCACTTTTCTCCGGGAACGCAAGATACCGCATGGCTCCCCTTTGTTGGAGAAAAAGGGTGGATCTTAATCACAAAAGACAAGCGCATCCGGTTCAATGACTTGGAAAAGGAGGCCGTAGTCGCCTCTAAAGTTCGGGAATTCTATTTCACCTCGGGAAACTTTAGCGGTTCAGAGATGGCAACGATCCTGATTACCGCCCTCCCCGAGATGATTCGGCTCTGCAGGAGGCAGGCGCCGCCCTTCATCGCCAGCATCACCAAGGCTGGTAAGGTATATCTGCGACTCTAGGAATGCGACACCGTTGTCTCATCATTCAATAGGGCTAACGATGGCGTGTACCGCAGGTATCAAAATCATGACCCAGGACCTTTCCGCTCATCATCATCCGGTGCATCCGCTTTTCCTGCCCAAGGACCAGCGCGCCGCCGCAGAGTACGAACTCTCGAACGAGCAGATAGAGTTTTTTCATGAGTACGGATACTTAAAGGGAATCCGCATTCTGTCGGACGAGCAGGTGGAAGTGCTTAGGCACGAATTGGCTGGGCTGCTGGACGCAGGAGGCGAAGAGCGAGATTTATTTTACGAATACAACTCGAACGAGTCGGGCGATCCGAATCATGTGTTGTTCCATGCCCTGGGCGCATGGCGGATCGCGCCGGGGTTTCACGATCTCCTGTGGCATCCTGCGTTCACGATTCCGGCGGCGCAACTTCTGGGCGGAGCGGTTCGGTTCTGGCACGACCAACTTTTCTGCAAGCCGGCTCATCATGGCGGAGTCGTGGCCTGGCATCAGGACTATTCTTATTGGACGCGAACTCAGCCTCTGGCGCATCTCACCTGCTGGATTGGCCTGGACGATTCGACCCGCGAGAACGGGTGCTTGCAGTACATTGCAGGAAGCCATCGCTGGCCAGATCTGCCGGTCACGGGACTCGCGGGCGACATGGATGCCATCAGCGCAGTTCTGGACACTGAACAGCGCCGCGAGTTCGAGCATCCGGTCACGGTGGAATTGAAGAAAGGTGAGGCTTCATTCCATCATCCCCGGCTGGTGCATGGATCGTTCGCCAACCATTCTGAGCGCTCGCGCCGTGCGACCGTCATCAACGTCATGAAGGATGGCGTGCGCTCTGCGAGCAATGAACCGCTGCTGCATGGCGTGCCGGTGATCCCGCCCGGGGAGAAGGTTGAAGGACAATTCTTTCCGCTACTCACCTCTCCACCAGCGTCATAATCTGTTCCGGATACCGCGCACCTGACGCGGAGTGCGCCGGAAACGCCGCATCGATCCGGCGCAAGTCTTCCTTCGTCAACGCAACTGCCTGAGCCGCGACATTCTCTTCTAAGTATTTCCGTCGCTTTGTCCCTGGGATGGGGACGATGTCCGAACCCTGCGCCAGCACCCAGGCCAGCGCCAGCTGCGATGCCGTACATCCCTTCTCGCGGGCAATCTCTTCGACACGCCGGACGAGATCCAGATTCTTCCGAAAATTCTCGCCTTGGAACCGCGGACTGTTCCGGCGATAGTCGTCCGCCGGCAAGTCCTCGAACTTCTTGAATTGTCCAGTCAAGAATCCGCGCCCCAGCGGGCTGTAGGCCACAAAGCCAATCCCCAACTCGCGGCACGCCGCCAGAATCCCGTCTTCCGGATCGCGCGTCCACAACGAATATTCCGTCCGCAGCGCTGCA
>Ga0210384_10000569_pt1 | contig 56438 bp, 43 predicted proteins | sample IncBWH2MmetaG_FD_160574 | JGI IMG/M metagenome (GOLD analysis project Ga0210384, IMG submission 160574) | Forest soil microbial communities from Barre Woods Harvard Forest LTER site, Petersham, Massachusetts, United States - Inc-BW-H-2-M | ecosystem: Environmental > Terrestrial > Soil >...
GCTGGAGGGCGCCGTCGTCGCGCGCGAGCCGGTTCGCATGCGGGTCACGCCCGACGGCGGCGCGACCACGCGCACGCTCACGGCGGCCATCGACCAGATCGATCCGTTCTCGGTCCCCAAGCCCGGCGACAAGGCCCTGGGTCTCGGCCTCGTCGCCCGGATCGGCACGATCATGCCCGATGGCGCCGCCGCCAATTCCGGCCTGCGGGTGAACGACCTGGTGCTGCGCATCGACGGAAAGCAGGTCGACGACGCCGGTGCGGTGCGGGCGGCGATCGTGGCCAGCGGCGCAAGTGGAACGCCGCGAACCATGAGCTGGGAAGTCGAACGCGATGGCCGGACGGTCGTCGTTCCCGTGACCGCTCGCATGGAGGCCAGCGGCGAGGCCGCGGTGGCGCGCGCGGGCATCGGCTTCGAGCATGGCATCGTTCGCGCGGGCCCGCTCGAGGCGGTCCGGCTCGGCGCCGTGCAGACCTGGCGCCAGGGCAAGTCGCGCTTGCAAATCTTTGCAATGATGCTCACCGGCCAGCTGTCCACGAAGGTCATCGGCGGGCCCGGCACCATCGCGGTCGCAGCGAGCGCGTCCGCGCAGCAGGGGCTGACGCAGTTCGTGAGCTTCCTGGCGATGGTCAGCCTGGGTCTTGGGGTACTGAACCTGCTGCCGATCCCCATGCTCGATGGGGGGACGCTGCTGTATTATCTGTTCGAGGGTGCGACCGGTCGCCCGGTCTCCGAACTGTGGCAAGTCTGGCTGCAGCGCGGCGGGGCATTGATACTCCTGCTGCTGATGACTCTCGCCCTTTCCAACGACGTGGTCCGCTATCTGGGCCCGCAATAAACTCCTGATGTCTTCACTCTTCCCGAGCCTGATGCGCCCCGTTGCTGCCTGCGTTGTTTCCGTTGGCGCCGTGCTTCCCTTCGCCGCACAGGCGATCGAACCATTCCAGATTCGCGATATTCGCGTCGAAGGCCTGCAACGTACCGACCCGGGCAGCGTGTTCTCGGTGCTGCCCTTCCGCGTGGGCGACGGCTATTCGGACGAGAAGGCGGCCGCGGCGCTGCGCGCGCTGTTCGCCACGGGCCTGTTCAAGGACGTGCGCATCGACGTCGAAGGCGACGTCGTGGTCGTGATCGTCGACGAACGCGCCACCATCGCGTCGGTGAACTTCCTGGGCACCAAGGAGTTCGACAAGGACACGCTGGTCAAGGCCCTGAAGGACGCGGGCATCGGCGAAGGCCTGCCGTTCGACAAGGCCGTGGTCGACCGCGCCGAGCAGGAAATCAAGCGCCAGTACCTGGGCCACAGCCTGTACGCGGCCGAGGTCGTCACCACGGTCACGCCGCTGGAACGCAACCGCGTCAACGTCACGTTCAAGGTGTCCGAGGGCGACGTCGCGCACATCCGCGACATCCACATCATCGGCAGCAAGGCGTTCTCCGAGTCCAAGCTGATCGACCAGATGGACCTGACCACGGGCGGCTGGCTCACCTGGTACACGAAGTCCGACCGCTACTCGCGCACCAAGCTCAACGCCGACCTGGAAAAGCTGCGCGCGTTCTACCTGAACAAGGGCTACCTCGAGTTCGACATCACGTCCACGCAGGTCACGATCTCGCCGGACAAGCAGACCATCAGCGTCACCATCACCGTCACCGAGGGCCAGCCCTACGTCGTGACCGCGGTGCGCCTGGAAGGCAACTATCTCGGCCGCGACGCCCAGTTCAAGAACCTTGTGCGGCTCAAGCCGGGCGCCGAGTACCACGGCGACGACGTCACCACCACCATCCGCTCGTTCACCGACCTGTTCGGCAACTACGGCTACGCGTTCGCGCACGTCGAGCCGCATCCCGAGATCGACCGCAAGACGGGCCAGGTCGTGGTGGTGCTGGCCGCCGACCCGGGCCGCCGCGCGTACGTGCGCCGCGTCAACCTGTCGGGCAACACCATCACCCGCGACGAAGTCATCCGCCGCGAGTTCCGCCAGTTCGAATCGGCCTGGTACGACGGCTCCAAGATCAAGCTCTCGCGCGACCGCGTCGACCGCCTCGGCTTCTTCAGCTCGGTGGACGTCGACACCAACGACGTGCCCGGCGCGCCCGACCAGGTCGACCTCACCGTCAACGTCGTCGAGAAGCCCACCGGCAGCCTGACGCTGGCGGCCGGCTACTCGCAGGCCGACAAGATCTCGCTGACGGGCTCCATCAAGAAGGAGAACGTGTTCGGCTCGGGCAACTACCTCTCGCTCGACGTGAGCACGGCGCACACCAACAAGAACCTGTCGGTGAGCGAGACCAACCCGTACTTCACCGACGACGGCATCTCGCGCACGATCGACGTCTATTACCGCACCTCGCGCCCGATCAACAGCTCGGGCGACGCGTACGCGGTGTCCACGCCGGGCGCCGACATCCGCTTCGGCCTGCCGTACTCCGAGTTCGACACGGTGTTCGTGGGCTTCGGCGCCGAGATGACCCACATCGGCACGCTGCAGGGCGTGCCCAACAGCTACTACGACTTCGTCGGCCAGTTCGGCAACTGGGCCAGCTCCTTCCCCATCACGGCGGGCTGGGCGCGCGACGAACGCGACAGCGGCATCTCGCCCACCTCGGGCCGCTACGCGCGCCTCAACAGCGACTTCTCGATCTTCGGCGACGTGCAGTACGCCCGCCTGAACGGCCAGGTCACGCAGTACTTCGACCTCGGGGGCCACTTCTCGCTGGGCGTGAATGCCGAAATCGGCTACGGCACCGGACTGAACGGCAAGCCGTACCCGGTGTTCAAGAACTTCTATGGCGGCGGCCTCGGCTCCGTCCGGGTGTTCGAACAGGGCTCGCTGGGCAAGGAGTCGGTCGACGTCACCGGCGCCTTCATCGGCGGCGCGAAGAAGTTCAACCTCAACAACGAGCTCTACATCCCGGTGCCGGGCGCCGACAAGGACAAGAGCCTGCGACTGTTCGCGTTCTTCGACGCCGGCAACGTCTGGTCCGAACGCGAGCATTTCGACTTCACCACGTTGCGCGCGTCCGCCGGCCTGGGCCTGAGCTGGACGTCGCCGGTCGGCCCGTTCAAGTTGAGCTACGGCTTGCCGGTGCGTGCCGAGCCAAACGATAGAATTCAGCGATTCCAGTTCCAAGTCGGTACCGCGTTTTGATGAAAGTCCGTTCCATGAAAATGTTTCTCGCCCTGCTGCTGGCCGGTGTGTCGACGATCGCGGTCTCGGCCCAAGCGCAAGAATTGAAGATCGGCTACGTCAACAGCGAACGCGTCCTGCGCGAGGCCGAGCCGGCCAAGCGCGCCCAGGCCAAGCTGGAAGCCGAGTTCGGCAAGCGCGAAAAGGACCTGAACGACCAGAACGCCTCGCTGCGCGCCCAGGCCGAGAAGCTCGACCGTGACGCGCCGACGCTGTCCGAGGCCGAGAAGGCGCGCCGCCAGCGCGAACTCGTCGAGCTCGACCGCGACCTGCAGCGCAAGCACCGCGAGTTCCAGGAAGACCTCACGCAGCGCAAGAACGAGGAACTGTCCAACGTGTCGGAGCGTGCCCAGCGCACGATCAAGGCGATCGGCGAATCCGAGCACTACGACCTCATCATCCAGGACCAGCTGGTGTTCTACGTGAGCCCCCGTGTCGACCTGACCAAGAAGGTCATCGACGCGCTGAACGCCAGCAAGTAAGCCCCCGAAAGACCGCGACATGAACTCAGTTCGCCTGGGTGAGATCGTTGCGGCGCTGGGCGGAGAACTGCGGGGAGACCCCGCACACGAGATCGCACGCATCGCCCCGCTGGAGACGGCCGGCGGCGATGCGATCACGTTCGTCGCGCAGGCCCGGCTGCGCCCCTTGCTCGAGGCCAGCATGGCCGGGGCGATCGTCGTCGCTCCCTCGCTGTCCGCCGCCGCGCCCAACGGCCGCCAACTGGTCGTCACCGACGATCCCTACCTGTACTTCGCGCGCCTGACGCAGTGGTGGGCGAAGCGCCTGCGCCCGGCGCCGGCCGCCGGCGTGCATCCGTCCGCCGTGGTCGCGCCCGATGCCACGGTGGCCGCCAGCGCCGTCATCGGTCCGGGCGTGGTCGTCGAGTCCGGCGCCGTCATCGGCGAGCGGGTCCGGCTCGGCGCGCACTGCGTCGTCGGCGCGGGCTCGAGCGTGGGCGCCGACAGCCTGCTGCATCCGCGCGTCACGATCGCGGCCGGCTGCAGCATCGGCGAGCGCTGCGTGTTCCAGAGCGGCGCCGTCATCGGCGCCGACGGCTTCGGCATCGCGCCCACGCAAGGGCGCTGGGAACGCATCGAACAGCTCGGCGGCGTGCGCATCGGCAACGACGTCGACATCGGCGCGAACACCTGCGTGGATCGCGGGGCGCTAGCGGACACCGTGCTGGAAGACGGCGTCAAGCTGGACAACCAGATCCAGATCGGGCACAACTGCCACATCGGCGCCCACACCGTGATGGCCGCCTGCGTGGGCATCGCCGGAAGCACCAGGGTGGGCCGCAACGTGATGATCGGCGGGGCCGCGATGATCCAGGGCCACATCGAGATCGCCGACGGCGTCGTGGTGTCGGCCTCCACGATGGTGATGCACTCCCTGAAGAAGAAGGGCACCTACACGGCCATCTTCCCGGTGGACGAGCACGCCAGCTGGGAAAAGAACGCGGTCACGCTGCGCAACCTGTACGCCCTGCGCGAGCGCGTCCGGGCCCTCGAGAAGAACGCTCGCAAAGACAATGAATGAGACTCCCATGTTGATGGACATCCACCAGATCATCAAGAAGCTGCCGCACCGCTATCCGTTCCTGCTCGTCGACCGCGTGCTCGAGCTCGAGAAGGATGTGCGCATCAAGGCGCTGAAGAACGTCACGATCAACGAGCCGTTCTTCAACGGGCACTTCCCGAACCGTCCGGTGATGCCGGGCGTGCTGATGCTCGAGGCGCTGGCCCAGGCCTCGGCGCTGCTGTCGTTCTCGTCGGAGGGCGAGACGTCCGACGGCTCGCGCCTGTACTACTTCGCGGGCATCGACGGCGCGCGCTTCAAGCGCGTGGTGGAGCCGGGCGACCAGCTGATCCTCGAGTCGACGATCACGCGCAAGAAGGGCGCCATCTACAAGTACGCGACGCGCGCCACCGTGGACGGCGAGCTGGCCGTCGAGGCCGAGCTGATGTGCACCGTGCGGTCGGTCGAGGCCTGAGCCCGTCGGAAGCGTCCATGAGCCTGATCCATCCCACCGCGCTGGTCGATCCGGCGGCCGAACTCGACTCGACCGTCAGCGTCGGCCCGTACACCGTCATCGGACCGCACGTTCGCATCGCCGCGGGCACCAAGGTCGGCCCGCACTGCGTGATCGAGGGCCGCACCACCATCGGCCGCGACAACACGTTCTACCAGTTCAGCTCCATCGGGGCCATGTCGCAGGACATGAGCCACAAGGGCGAGATCACCGAGCTGCGCATCGGCGACCGCAACACCGTGCGCGAGTTCTGCACGCTCAACACCGGCACCTACAAGGAAGACGGCGTCACCCGCATCGGCTCGGACAACTGGATCATGGCCTACGTGCACGTCGCGCACGACGTGCGCCTGGGCGACCGCACGGTGCTCGCCAACGGCGTCACGCTGGCCGGCCACGTGCATGTGGGTGACTGGGCCGTCATCGGCGGCCTGTCGGGCGTGCACCAGTTCGTGCACGTCGGCGCGCACGCGATGATCGGCTTCCAGGCCCACGTGGCGCAGGACGTGCCGCCTTTCATGGTGGCCGACGGCAACCCGATGGCGCTGCGGGCCGTCAACCTCACGGGCCTGAAGCGCCGCGATTTCACCGCCGAGCAGATCGCGGCCATCCGCACCATGCACAAGGCGCTGTACCGCAAGGGCCAGCCGCTGGATCTCGCCAAGGCCGAGATCGAGGCCATGCGCGGCGACGACACGCGCGTCAATGGCGACATTGACACGATGCTCGCGTTCATCGCGTCGGCTACCCGCGGCCTCGTCCGCTAGTCCGGCGTCGATGAGCCCCGCGCCTGCGTCCACGCAGTTTCCGCACGACGCCGAGGCGTTGCGCCTGGGCATGGTGGCCGGCGAGACCTCCGGCGACCTGCTGGCCAGCCTGCTGCTGCAGGGCCTGAAGGCGCGTTGGCCCGCCCTGGCCGCCGGCGGCATCGGCGGCCCGCGCATGGTCGGGCTCGGCTTCGACGCGTGGTGGCCGGCCGAGAAGCTCTCGCTGTTCGGCTACGTCGACGTGCTGCTGAACTACCGCGAACTGGTGGGCATTCGCAACGCGCTGGGCGACCGCCTGATCGCGGAGCGGCCCGACGTCTTCGTGGGCGTCGACGCGCCCGACTTCAACTTCGGGCTCGAGAAGCGCCTGCGCGAGGCGGGGATCAAGACCGTGCACTTCGTGTGCCCGTCGATCTGGGCCTGGCGCGGCGAGCGCGTGCACACGCTGGCCGCGTCGGCCGACCACGTGCTGTGCCTGTTCCCGTTCGAGCCCGACCTGCTGCGCGCGCACGGCATCAAGGCCACCTACGTGGGCCACCCGCTGGCCCAGGTGATTCCGTTCGAGCCCGATCGCGCGGCCGCGCGCGCCGCGCTGAACCTGCCCGAGACGGCCCAGGTGGTGGCGCTGCTGCCCGGCAGTCGGCGCTCCGAGATCAAGCTGATCGCGCCGCGCGTGCTGGCCGCCGCGGCCATCCTGCATCGCCAGCGTCCGGGCCTGCGCTTCGTGCTGCCGGTGGCCCACGGCATGCGCGCGCTGGTCGAGCCGCTGCTGCTGCGCCACGCGCCCGGCGTGCCGGTAGACCTGCTCGACGGCCGCTCGCACGACGCGCTGGCCGCCTGCGACGTCACGCTGGTGGCCAGCGGCACCGCCACGCTGGAGGCCGCGCTGTTCAAGCGGCCGATGGTCATCACCTACGTGGTGGGCTGGTTCAACGCGCTGCGCATGAAGCGCCTGCGGCTGCAGCCCTGGGTGGGCCTGCCCAACGTGTTGTGCCGCGACTTCATCGTGCCCGAACTCCTGCAGGAAGCCGCCAGCCCGGAGGCGCTCGCCCGAGCGACAATCGAGTGGCTGGACGATCCCGCGCGCCGCGAGCGCGTGCGCGTCCGATTCCTCGAACTGCACCACCTGCTGCGCCGCGACACGGTGCGGGAGTCCGCCGATGCCATCGCGCAAGTTGTCAAAGCCTGAACAGATCTCCCTGCGTTTCGACGCCAACGAAGGGCTGGTGGCGGGTGTCGACGAAGCAGGGCGCGGCCCGCTGGCCGGTCCGGTGGTGGCCGCCGCGGTCATCCTCGACGACCTCAAGCGCATCAAGGGCCTCAACGATTCCAAGCAGCTCACGCCGCTCAGGCGCGAGCGCCTGTTCGACGAGATCCGCGCGCATGCGCTGGCCTTCTGCGTGGCCGAGGCCACGGTCGCCGAGATCGACGAGCTCAACATCCTGCACGCCACGATGCTGGCCATGAAGCGCGCCGTCGAGGGCCTGCGCCTGCCGCCGCACAAGGTGCTGGTGGACGGCAACCGGCTGCCCACGATCCGCATCCGCGCCGAGGCCATCGTCGGCGGCGACGCGAAGGTGGCGGCCATCGCCGCCGCGTCCATCCTGGCCAAGGTCACGCGCGACCGGATGTGTGTCGAGCACGAGCTGCGCTACCCGCAGTACGGCTTCGGCACCCACAAGGGCTACGGCACCGCGGCCCACCTGGCCGCGCTCGACGAGCACGGCCCGTGCGCGTGGCACCGCCAGACGTTCGGGCCCGTGCGCCTCGCGGCCCTGCGCAAGGCCTGCGTGGAATGACCATCGTCCGCCAGGTCACCTCGCGCCACAACGACCTGTTCAAGGATCTGCGCCGGCTGCTCACCGAGCCGACGGCCTACCGCAAGCTGGGCCGGGTCTGGCTGGAGGGCGACCACCTGTGCCGGGCGCTTCTCGAGCGCGGGCGAGCGCCCGTGCGCGCGATCGTCACCGAGTCGGGCTGGGCCACGCCGGCGCTCGAATCGCTCGCACGAAGCGCGCCCGAGGTGGTGTGCATCCCGGACGCGCTCATGAAGGAGCTGAGCGGCCTGGAGTCGCCGGCGAGCATCGGCTTCCTCATCGAGGCCGACACCGCCGCCCTGCCGCAGCCGGGCCGCGACACGATCGTGCTCGACCGCCTGCAGGATCCGGGCAACGTCGGCAGCATCCTGCGCACGGCGTCGGCGATGGGCTTCGCCCAGGTCGTCGCGCTCAAGGGCAGCGTGGCCCTGTGGTCGCCCAAGGTGCTGCGCGCCGGCATGGGCGCGCACTTCGCGCTGACTCTGGTGGAGGGCGCGGCGATCGCCGACGTCGCCGCGCTGGGCCTGCCCATCGTCGGCACCCACCTGCGCGATGCGCAGTGGCTGCACGAGACGACGCTGCCGCGCCCGCTGGCCTGGGTGTTCGGCCACGAAGGGCAGGGCATGAGCGAGGCGGTGACGGCGGCCTGCACGCTGCGAGTGCGCATCGCGCAGCCGGGCGGCGAGGAGTCGCTGAACGTGGCGGCCGCCGCGGCCATGTGCCTCTACGAAGCGGCGCGACAACGTGCGCAGGGCGTGTCCTCTTGACCATCGCCACCGTCCGCATGTACTTCTGGACGTCGCCCCAGCGGCAACGGCTTCAGCAGTACCTGGGATTCACGCAGGGCGGATTCGAGGAATGGTTCAAGCGGCGGCTCAAGCCGATCCGCGAGCAACTGCGGGGACCCGAGGTGAAGGGGGTCGGCATCGTCAACTTCATGTTCTGCGACGGATCCCCGTCGATGATGGGCGGCAGGCATGGCGAGTGGACGAAGGCGCTGAGCACGCTGCAGTTCACCTGGAACTGTGATCTGGAGGCGCTGCGCGACCAGCCGCCGCTCGAGAACGTGGAGCGGCTGATGCGCTTTGCCGGCTCCTGGTGCGCGCAGGCGCCGTGGCCGCAGGTGCACGCGGTGGGCGAGGCCCTGGCCGCGCCGCTGAGCGAGGCCGACCGTGCCAGCCTGCTGCCGTTCCTCACCTGGCCGCGCGAGGACTGGTTCAGGAAGCGGCTGTATTCGGGCGAGCAGCTGGAGCTGGCGATGGCGAACGCCCGGCGCGACGTGGCACCGGCGTTGCGCGAGGCGCGTTACCTGAAGCCGAAGCGCGGTCCCGCGCCGAGTCAGTAGATCAATTTGTCCGGCCGGATGTCGCGCAGGATGGTCGCCGCGATCTCCTCGATCGACTTGTGCGTGGACGACAGCCAGGAGATGCCGTTGCGCTTCATCATCGCCTCGGCCTCGCGCACCTCGTAGCGGCAGTTGTCCAGCGCCGCGTACTTGCTGTTGGGGCGGCGCTCGTTGCGGATCTGGGTGAGGCGCTCGGGGTCGATGGTCAGGCCGAAGCACTTGGCCTTGTAGGGCGCCAGCGTGGACGGGAACTGGCCGCGCTCGAAGTCTTCGGGGATCAGCGGGTAGTTGGCGGCCTTGATGCCGTGCTGCATCGCCAGGTACAGCGTGGTGGGCGTCTTGCCGCAGCGGCTGACGCCCACCAGGATGACGTCGGCCGAGGCCAGGTTCTTGGCCGACTGGCCGTCGTCGTGGGCCAGCGAGAAGTTGATCGCCTCGATCCGCTCGTGGTATTCCTCGCTCTTGGCAGCGTCGGAGAAGCGGCCGACCCGGTGGTTCGACTTCATGCCGAACTCGTCCTCCAACGGCTCCACGAAGGTGCGGAACATGTCCATCACGACGCCGGCGCAGTGCGGGGCGGTGATGACGGCGCGCACGTTCTCGGTGGCCATCGTGATGAAGACGATGGGCTTCTTGCCCTCCGCCTTGGCCGTGTGGTTGATCTCGTCGACCACCGCCAGGGCCTTGTCGATCGTGTCGATGAATGGCCGCCGCACCTTCCGGGGCTTGCCGGAGAACTGGGCCAGGATCGAGCTGCCGAACGTCTCGGCGGTGATGCCGGTGCCGTCGGAAACGAAGAAAACGGTGCGGTTGGGCATGTCCAGGGGTCGGGTTAGGGCTTCTGTCCTACCCGATGATAGGCAGTTACTCCGTAGAATCCCGGTCAACCCAGTCCTAAATCTTTCCGAACGCCAGATTCCATGTCCCGCTTCGAACGACAAGTCCAATCAGAAAGCGTCGAAGCGCCGCGTGTGAGCGACGGCCGGAGCCCGGTTTTTCATCATCAAGGAGTTTTCCCATGTCCAACCCCGCACTGGCCGCCCGACTAGTCATTCCTTTCGAAGAGCTGAGGATGACCGACGTCGACGTCGTCGGCGGCAAGAACGCCAGCCTCGGCGAGATGATCAGCCAGCTGGCGGCCACGGGCGTTCGCGTCCCCGGCGGCTTCGCCACGACCGCGCATGCGTTCCGCGAGTTCCTGGAGTTCGGCGGACTCACCGAACGCATCGCCGCGCGCCTGAAGTCGCTCGACACCGACGACGTGCGCGCGCTGGCCGAGGCCGGCACCGAGATCCGCCGCTGGATCGAGGACGCGCCGTTCCCGCCCGAGCTCGAGAAGGGCGTGCGCGAGGAGTTCGCCCGCCTGTCGGCCAGCGATCCGAACGCGTCGTTCGCCGTGCGCTCGTCGGCCACCGCCGAGGACATGCCCGACGCGTCCTTCGCCGGCCAGCAGGAGACCTTCCTCAACGTCGTCGGCATCGACGGCGTGCTGCAGAAGATGCGCGAGGTCTTCGCGTCGCTGTACAACGACCGCGCGATCAGCTACCGCGTCCACAAGGGCTACGCCGACACCGAGGTGGCGCTGTCGGCCGGCGTGCAGCGCATGGTGCGCTCCGACCTCGGCGCCGCCGGCGTCATGTTCACGCTCGACACCGAGAGCGGCTTCACCGACGTCGTCTTCATCACCTCCAGCTACGGCCTGGGCGAGACGGTGGTGCAGGGCGCCGTCAACCCCGACGAGTTCTACGTGCACAAGCCGGCGCTGGCCAACGGCAAGTTCCCGGTCATCCGCCGCTCGCTGGGCTCCAAGCTGATCCGCATGGAGTTCGCCACGCCCGAGGAAAAGGCCAGGGACGGCAAGCTCGTGCGCACCGTCGACACCCCGCCCGAGCAGCGCAACCGCTACTCGCTCAACGACGCCGACGTGGTGGAGCTGGCGAAGTATGCGGTGATCATCGAGAAGCACTACGGCCGCCCGATGGACATCGAGTGGGGCAAGGACGGCGGCGACGGCCTGCTGTACATCCTCCAGGCGCGTCCGGAGACGGTCAAGAGCAACGCCGCGGGACAGGCCGAGCACCGCTACAAGCTCAAGGGCTCGGGCACGGTGCTCGTCGAAGGCCGCGCGATCGGCCAGAAGATCGGCACCGGCCCCGTGCGCGTGTGCCGCAACATCTCCGAGATGGACCAGGTGCAGCCCGGCGACGTGCTCGTGGCCGACATGACCGACCCGAACTGGGAGCCGGTGATGAAGCGCGCCGGCGCCATCGTCACCAACCGCGGCGGCCGCACCTGCCACGCGGCCATCATCGCGCGCGAGCTGGGCATCCCGGCCGTGGTGGGCTGCGGCGACGCCACCGACCTGCTGGCCGACGGCGCGCTCGTCACCGTCGTCTGCTCCGAGGGCGACACCGGCTTCGTCTACGACGGCCTGCTGGAGACCGAGGTGAGCGAGGTGGTGCGCGGCGAGATGCCCTACAGCGCCGTCAAGATCATGATGAACGTGGGCAACCCGCAACTGGCGTTCAACTTCTCGCAGCTGCCCAACTCCGGCGTCGGCCTGGCGCGCCTCGAGTTCATCATCAACAACAACATCGGCGTCCACCCGAAGGCGATCCTCGACTACCCCAACATCGATCCCGACCTGAAGAAGGCCGTTGAATCGGTGGCCCGTGGGCACGCGTCGCCGCGCGCCTTCTACGTCGACAAGCTCGCCGAGGGCGTGGCCACCATCGCCGCGGCGTTCTGGCCCAAGCCGGTCATCGTGCGCCTGTCCGACTTCAAGTCCAACGAGTACAAGAAGCTGATCGGCGGCTCGCGCTACGAGCCCGACGAGGAAAACCCGATGCTGGGCTTCCGCGGCGCCTCGCGCTACATCAGCGGCGAGTTCCAGGACGCCTTCGCCATGGAATGCGAGGCGCTCAAGCGCGTGCGCCACGACATGGGCCTGACCAACGTCGAGATCATGGTGCCGTTCGTGCGCACGGTGCGCCAGGCCTCGCGCGTGGTGGAGATGCTCGCCGAGCGCGGCCTGAAGCGCGGCGCGGCCGGCGGAACCGATGGCCTGCGCATCATCATGATGTGCGAGGTGCCCAGCAACGCCATCCTGGCCGACCAGTTCCTGGAGCACTTCGACGGCATGTCCATCGGCTCCAACGACCTCACGCAGCTCACGCTGGGCCTCGATCGCGATTCCGGCCTGGCCCAGCTGGCCGAGGACTTCGACGAGCGCGATCCGGCCGTCAAGGCCATGATCTCGCGCGCCATCAACGCCTGCCGCGCCACCGGCAAGTACGTGGGCATCTGCGGCCAGGGCCCCAGCGACCACCCGGACTTCGCGGCCTGGCTGGCCGACGAGGGCATCGTGTCGATCTCGCTGAACCCGGACTCGGTGGTCGACACCTGGAACGCGCTGGCGGCCAGGAAATGAACCGAGGGGCACCCGCCCGAAACGCCACGGCCACCGTGGCAGCTCATTCGGGCGGGAGCCAGACCCCTTTGTGTGCTATGATCGCAGGCTTTCCTTGCCGCACCCGTGTGGTGTTTGGCGCCTTTCCAGGCGCCGGATATCGTAGTTGACGCTTTCGGGGCGGCTTCCTTCCAACCTCGTTGGAAATCCACAAGGAGTATCCATGCGTCACTATGAAATCGTTCTGCTGATCCATCCGGATCAAAGCGAACAGGTTCCGGCCATGCTGGAACGCTACAAGGCCCTGGTCACCAATTCCGGTGGCAAGGTGATCCGACTGGAAGACTGGGGCCGCCGCCAGCTGGCCTACACGATCCAGAAGCTTGCCAAGGCTCATTACATCTGCATCAACATCGAGTGCGGAAATGAAGCCCTGAAGGAGCTGGAAACCGGCTTCCGCTTCAACGACGCCGTCCTGCGCCACCTCACGGTGCTGCGCGACAAGGCCGACACCGCCCCGTCCGTCATGATGAAGGCCGTGGAGAAGGAAGAAGCCCGCAAGTCGGCATCGTCGCAGGAGGCGACGGCCTGAAGGCAACAGCCGCGTCTGCCCGCTGAGCAGCAGCGATGAATCGATTGATTCTCTCTGCCGAGCTGGTGGAACGCGGTGCGACCCGGTACACCCCGGCCGGACTTCCAGCGCTCGACCTGAGCCTGAAGCACGAATCCGAGGTGGTCGAAGACAAGCAGCCCCGCAAGGTCGTCATGACGATCCGGGCGGTGGCGATCGGTGGAATCACGCGAAAGATCGCGACCTTGACCCTCGGGCAGGTCGCCAGCTACGCCGGTTTCATCGCCCCCTCCCGCAATGCGAAGGGGCTCGTCTTCCACGTGACCGAGGTCGATGCCTGACAGCACGTCTCCCAATCAGTCGGAACCCATTTTCAAGAGGTCATCACCATGCCCCCGCCGAAGTCACGTTTTTCCAAGGACAAGCGCCCCAAGCGCAACCAGCAATCCCTGCTGTTCCGCCGCAAGCGCTTCTGCCGTTTCACGGTCGCCAAGGTCGATCACATCGACTACAAGGACGTCGACGTCCTGCGCGATTTCGTGGGTGAGAACGGCAAGATCACGCCGGCTCGCCTGACCGGCACCCGCGCGTTCTACCAGCGTCAGCTGACCACCGCCATCAAGCGCGCGCGCTTCCTGGCGCTGCTGCCGTACAGCGATCAACACAAGGTCTGAGGAGAAACGACCCATGCAAATCATCCTGCTGGAAAAGGTCGCCAACCTCGGTAACCTGGGCGACGTCGTCAAGGTCAAGGACGGCTACGCACGCAACTTCCTGATCCCGACCCGCGTGGCCCGCCGTGCCACCGCCGCCGCGATCAAGGAATTCGAAGTCAAGCGCGCCGAGCTCGAAAAGGCCGCCGCCGAGAAGCTGGCCACCGCGCAGGCGTTCGGCGAGAAGCTGGCCGGCAAGACCGTCCGCATCTCGCAGAAGGCCGGCGTCGACGGTCGCCTGTTCGGTTCGGTCACCAACGCCGACATCGCCGAAGCCCTCACCAAGAACGGCTTCGAAGTGGCCAAGTCGCAAGTGCGCCTGCCCAACGGTCCGCTCAAGACCGTCGGCGAGCACGCCGTGGCCATCGCCGCGCACACGGACGTCGTCGTCGACGTCACGGTGCAGGTGGTCGCCGAGCAAGACTAAGGCTTTCCCGCGGGCCGCGTGCCCGCTCGCAGCCTCGAAAGGGCCGACTCGCGTCGGCCCTTTTCCATTGGCGCGGCGATTTTTTCGCTTGTCCTCCCAAGCTCCCCAGGCTGTCCACAAGCTTGTCCACAGGCGCCCGCTGCCGCGCCTTTAAGATCGACGACACATGACGACCATCTTTGATTCCGCGCTGCCCAGCCGGGGTGAATCCCGCGACGACGAAGTCGCCAGGCTGCGCGTGCCGCCCCAGTCCATCGAGGCCGAGCAGAGCGTGCTGGGCGGGCTGCTGCTGGACAACGGCGCGTGGGACCGCGCGGCCGACGTCGTCACCGAGGCCGACTTCTACCGCTTCGAGCACAAGATCATCTTCGGCGCGATCGGCGCGCTGATCGGCGCCAGCAAGCCGGCCGACGTCATCACCGTCTACGAGCACCTGCAGATGGCCGGCAAGGCCGAGGACTCGGGTGGCCTGCAGTACCTCAACGCGCTCGCACAGAGCGTGCCGAGCGCGGCCAACATGCGCCGCTACGCCGAGATCGTGCGCGAGCGCGCGATCCTGCGCAAGCTGATCGCCGCCTCGGACGAGATCGCCACCAACGCCTTCAACCCGCAGGGCCGCGCCGTCACGCAGATCCTCGACGAGGCCGAAGGCAAGATCTTCAAGATCGGCGAGGAAGGCAACCGCAACAAGCAGGGCTTCCAGAGCATGGACGTGCTCGCGGTGCAGCTGATCGACCGCGTCACCGAGCTGGCCGAGAACGGCGCCGAGGACGTCACCGGCGTGCGCACCGGCTTCTACGACATGGATCGCAACACGGCTGGCCTGCAGCCGGGCGACCTGATCATCCTGGCGGCACGGCCGTCGATGGGCAAGGCGCAGCCGCTGGACGCCCGGGTTCGTACCTTGTCGGGCTGGAAGCCCATGGGCGAGCTGGAAGTGGGCGATGCCGTGGCTTCGGTCGACGGCCGGCCCTCGATCGTCACGGGCATCCATCCGCAGGGCGAGCGCCAGGTCTGGCGCATGCGTTTTTCCGACGGCCGCTCGGCCGAGTGCTGCGCCGAACACCTGTGGAAGGTGAGCTGCCGCCACTGGCCCGAGCCCAAGGTGCTGCGCACCGAGGAGATCCAGGCGCTGCTCACGAAGAAGCGCTACCAGGATCGCCTGTGGATAGCGCGCGCCACCGGCGATTTCGGGCACCAGGACCCGTTGCCGGTCGATCCGTGGCTGCTGGGTGCCCTGATCGGCGATGGCTGCCTGACCGGCACCGGCTCCGTGCGTTTCTCGACCGCATCGCCGCAGATCGTCGACCTCGTCGGCGCCCGCGCCGGCGAGGGCATGGACGTCGTGCATGCAGGGGCATACGACTACCGCATCGTGCGCAAGGATCGCGGCCATCCCGCGGGCTTCGCAGGCGCGCAGCCGAATCCGCTGCGTGCCGCGCTCGAGGCGCTGCAGTTGTCTGGCCTGCCCAGCGACCGCAAGTTCATCCCCCGTGTCTACCTCGAGGCGTGCCGCGAGCGTCGCCTCGACCTGCTGCGCGGCCTGCTCGACACCGACGGCTGGGTCGAATCCTGGGGCAGCGTGCGCCTGTCCACCTCCAGCCGGCGGCTGGCCGACGACACCGCCGAACTCGTCCGCTCGCTCGGAGGCTGGTGCTCGATCAACACCAAGCAGCCGCATTTCACCAATGTCGCCGGCGTGCGCGTGCCCGGCTTGCTCGCGTATGTGCTGCACATCTCGCATCCCGAGCCGCGTTCGTTGTTCCTCCTGTCGGAGAAGCAGGCGCGCGCGCCCGAGCGCTGGCAGCGCGAGAAGCGGCTCACCATCAGCGCCATCGAGCCCACGCGCGTGGCGCCGTGCCAGTGCATCTCGGTGAGCCACCCCGAGCGCCTGTACATCACCGATGGCGACGTCGTCACCCACAACACCGCCTTCGCCCTGAACATCGCCGAGAACGTCTCCGTCAACGAGGGCCTGCCGGTCGTCGTGTTCTCGATGGAAATGGGCGCGTCCCAGCTCGCGCTGCGGATGGTCGGCTCGCAGGGCCGCATCGACCAGCAGCACCTGCGCACGGGCCGCCTCGACAACGACGAGTGGGGGCGCCTGACCGAGGCCGTGGAGCGGCTGTCGAAGTCGTCCGTGTTCATCGACGAGACTCCCGCGCTCACGGGCCCGGAACTGCGCGCCCGCGCGCGCCGGCAGGCGCGCCAGTGCGGCCAGCTGGGCCTGATCGTGATCGACTACCTGCAGCTGATGAGCGGCTCCGGCAGCGACAACGAGAACCGCGCCACCGAGATCGGCGAGATCTCGCGGGGCCTGAAGGCGCTGGCCAAGGAACTCAACTGCCCGGTGATCGCGCTGTCCCAGCTGAACCGCAGCGTGGAGACGCGGCCCGACAAGCGCCCGATGATGTCCGACCTGCGCGAATCCGGCGCCATCGAGCAGGACGCGGACATCATCATGTTCATCTACCGCGACGAGTACTACAACAAGGAGACAAAGGAGCCGGGCGTCGCCGAGATCATCATCGCCAAGCAGCGGAATGGCCCCGTGGGCACCACAAAGCTAGCATTTCTGCGGCAGTGGACGAAGTTCGAGAACCTGGCGCCGGACTACCAAGGGCCAGGAGAGTACTAAGTCACCCGTTAGGAAATGCTGCATTTTTTAGGCGCCGTTTCCCAACCTTGGAGGTTGGGAGAGTTGGGAACGAAAGAAGAGGCCTGGGGAAATGTTTGTGACCAGCGTGCTCGGCAGTAGGCGCCCTGGTCGATACGCCGATGGCATTCTCCTAGCGAAATGTTGCGTTGAACGGGGTCAACCGACTCCCGTCGGTAGCCCCGTCGGATTGGCTGAGGCCCCGTCTGACCCTGCCCGTCGGCTTCAGGGCTGACGGCCCGACAGGTGGGGTGTCTGGCGGGGGTATGAGCCGCACGTACGCACGCTACTCGAAGAGGCGCCATTAGCCCTGCTCGGTCGGGTTGTGGAGCAGATTCACACCGATTCGCGAATGGATCGAGATGCGATCTGGGCGAACATGCGGAGTCTGGCTCGTGGGCTCAAAGTTAGAAGAGACATCTGGCGACTCGATTTGTAGCTTGTCGCCTTCATTGCAGCGATAGTGGAAGTTCGCGCCGATGTCGGCCGCGTCGACTCACGCTGCATTGCTGTCCGTCGCGGACTGCGCTGGAATTCGCACCGTGTGCGCGGTCGGGGCCACTCACCGCGGCGTCGCCACCGGCTTCCGCGACCATGCCACCTGCCGCTTTCGAGCGGGCCGCGAGCGTTCGCGGCGCGTGCTTAGGCTTGTCGAAGAAGGTTCGTAGCTATACCAAGCCTCGGTACGGTAGATCAGACGCCAAGGCCTGACCCGGGGATGCGAGCCATTGGAAGAGTTGGGCGTCCGAGAGGCCGCCTTCGCACCTACGGAGCAAGGCCTCACCGAGATCAACGCTCTCGACAACACTGAGGCGGCCGCACGACGCGATGACCAGGGGGACGCTTGGGTCAACCCCGGGGTGACAGAGCGTCACGCAGAAGTGCTCTCGCAGCCCGTGGATCTCCGAGGCGGCCAATACTTCAACCGCCTTGTTGTAGTCGACGAGCTTCTCGCCCTGCTTGGTCTTCAATTCCATCACGATGGAGGGCACTCCGGCAAGGCGAACGAGATAGTCTGGAGCGCCTGTCTTCGTCTTGTCGTCAAGCCTCTCAAACGCGACCTTCAACGTTGTGAGCACCTCTTCGAAGGCCTTCTCGAAATCGTCGCCTGTCGCGGAATAGAAGCGCCGCACGAGCTCGACGTTTGCGCATCGCTTCGCTCGACGCTCCTGACGCTCGCCCGCCCTACGACGCTGCGACTTCTTCCACTCACGGCAGGCATCGCGCATCCAGTTTGCCTTTGCTTGAGGGGTGGGCTTCGCCCCCGCAAACGCAGCCTGTCTCCGGGTGTCGGCGTCGCTGGTTCCGAGCATAAGCCTTTCTGGCGAGCCCAATCCATTGGTTCGCAGTGCGAGGATCTCGTGTCTGCGAAGCGTGAACGGCGCCCCAGGCTCCCGAACGGTCGTCATCCACAAGGCATCGTCCGGCAGTCCTTCTTGAACACGATATGCCAGACGGCGGATGACACGAGTGAGCGATGCCAACGCGCCGAGCGTCGCGTCGCTAGCGCGCAAGGATCTTGGCCTGCACTCTTGGTCAACACTGGTATCGCTTCCCGCCTGCGCAATCGCGGCCATTCCCTGCAGCAGCCACGCCAGGCTTCGGAAGAGTTCGCTCAACACTCCCGCACTCGGGCCCTTTCCCATTCGCTCAAGGTCAGTCAATTGCACGCCATCGATCCACATCCGCGCAACGAAGGCACAGTTGATGGGGAGTTCGTCCGCCTGCCACGTCGGCTCGTACAAGTGCTCCCGAAAGCCTTCTGGCTTGAAGAGCGCCGGAACCTCAAGGTGATACGGCAAGTAGCGCGTGTTCGCGACCTTCGCCGCCCCGCGGAATTCGGGACTTCCGAAACATGCAGAGAAAAGCAGAAACGCGAGTTGGTCCACGTCGCCGTCATAACCCTTCGACGGCAGCAGGCTGGCCATATAGCCACATTGCCGCGCCATGTAGTCGACGATGAACCCGCCTGTTTCCGGCAGCAAGCCACTGTAGCCAACAGCTCGCCCTACGGGCGTCGCCGTCAGCTTCCCAGATGAGGCCACAATGACGAACCCCATTTCAACTAGACGCGCAACGGACGCTCTGACGAGGTTTGGCCAAATCACAAACGATTGCGCGTTTCGGTCTCGTTCTCGCAAGGCGCTGAACGTATTGCAGATGAGATCGGCGGTCTGGTCCGCCGTCGAGCACAAGCGCGATGCAATCAATTGCAGCGCAAGCTGGGCGAATCCGTCGGGAGCGATCCGCGGCTCGATCGGAGGAAGTTCACCGAGTTGGAGATACGCTTGCGCAGCTTGCAACTGTCGCTTCGTAGCCATGTAGACGACTTGGCCTTCGTCATGATCAAAGCCCATACGTCCTACACGGCCGCACATGTTGTGGAAGTCGGCGGCATCGATTGGGGTTTCCTGCCGTGACTTGAAGTCCCAACGTGCCCAGGAACCAAACACAGCAGCCCCCAAAGGGAAGTTCACGCCGGCTGCGAGCGTGGTGGTGGCAAAGACGACGTCAAGGCGATTTTCCAAGAGCTCGCGTTCCACGATGGTTCGCTCGTCGTCGGTGAGGTCGGCTGTGTGAATCCCTACCCGCTGGGGAAGCAATTCGGCAAGAGCGGCGTTCGCAGTGGTCGGCGGAAGGCCGTCAAACGCGAGCGACATCTGACCTTTCTTTGCGGGAAAGGCCTTGGCTATGTACTCCCGCGCGAACTGCAACGGCTGCGCCTTTGTCATGCAGAACACGATTACCGGTTTATGCCCCTGTGACACATGAGCGAGCTCGATCACGACATCTATGGGATCTTGTGAAGCACCGGCTTGACGCTGTTTTTCATGAATCGTGTCTGGACTAGCCGTTGACACCGAGTACTGCAGCGACTCCGCGCGGCATTGGTAGCGCAAGTGCTTTTCCCGCGACGTTGACTGCACCAGATGGACCGACAGCCAATCGGCCAGATCACCTGCGTCCTTGGGCTTCAGTACCGCGGACAGCCCCACGAACTGACGCCACCCAGCCTTCTTCAACAACGTCAAGAGGATTTCAACGTGCTGGCCTCGACTCTTGTCGCCGATGAGTTGAATCTCATCGCAGACGATTACCGTCCTCGACATGTCTTGCGGCACGCCAGAGGCCGAGAGCAACGCCAGGTACTTTTCGTATGTTGCGACCAACAGGGACACTCGGAGCGGATCCGTTGGGATTTCGCCATCGGCGTCTGCGACCACGTCCCCGGTTGCGACAACGAGCGACCTTCGATCGTCGTCTAGGAAGGGCGTGAGGATCTGTTGCCTGAAGTCTTCGAACTTCTGTCGCGCGAGCGCGCGATGGGTGACTAGGTATACCGTATGGCAACCAGCGAGCAGACCTTGCGCGAGCGCCCAAAGCGCGATCTGCGTCTTCCCCGTCGAAGTGGGCGAGACAACGAGACCACTCTCGCCGCGCCCGATTCCGGCTTCGAGGGCGGCGTATTGGGCGTCGGTCAAGGACGGCGCCCCCCCGTCTCGATACATTAGAGCGGCCTCGACCTGCGGCTGAAGTCCATGATCCCGTGGCAGCGTGTTCTTCATGTCAACTCCCTCGTTCCGTCCGTCAAACTGTAGTCCGAACCCAACCATCTGGCGCGCAGTGCGTATGGATGTCTGAGGACTGGATGTCGCTCGATCTGCACGTCACGGCTTAAGATTGTCCGGCTACAACTTCTGAAACGTAAAAGCGCAGCCATTCCCGACATGCGATCGGGAGTCCATCGGTGGACAACGTAGACACCGCGGCCCGTTGGCCGATCATGTCCAGCGGCCGCTCGCTGTGGGGGAATGGATCCGGTGCGCGCTGGAGGCGCTGCGCGCATGTGCCGCCGCGAGATAGTCCCTACACTGGCGATGAGCGCCATTGCGCGCGAGCTGTCCGAGATGTCGCCGCACGATGCGGCGCTGACGCTGTGCGATAGGGCCGAGGAACTCGATCGATCCAGCGGCGACCGCTTGCGACCGTCCGTGTGCGCAATCGGCAGGCGTCGGCGCGTCTAGCGACCACGCCCAATGGACAATCAGGATTCCGAACGACCCAAGCGAGCGGATGACGATCGATCAGCAGACCCGGAACAACCATTACGTCCCGCAGTGGTACCAGCGTGGCTTCCTCGCTCCGGGCCAGTTTCGTCTCTTCCACCTCAACCTTGATCCGGACCGCAAGACGCTGCCGGATGGCCGGCAGGTTCCGCGCAAAGCGCTCCACGAATGGGGCCCCGTGAACTGTTTCGTGGAGTTCGACCTGTACACCACGCACTTCGGCTCGATCGTCAACGACGACATCGAGAAGCACTTGTTCGGCGCCATTGACGACCAGGGCGCCAAGGCGGTGCTCGCCTTCGCGCATGGCAATCATGCCGACGTCCACGAGTCGTTCGAGGACTTCTTCGAGCACATGGCCGCGCAGAAGCTGCGCACGCCCAAGGGCCTGGACTGGATCCGCTCGTGCTACGGCCGGCTCGACCAGGTCGATCTGATGGTGGAGATGCAGGCCCTGCGGATGATGCACTGCACGATGTGGGCCGAGGGCGTCCGGGAAATCGTCTCGGCGGCGGACTCGGATGTGAAGTTCATCGTGACGGATCACCCGGTGACCGTCTACAACCCGCAGATCGACCCCGCGTCTCCGGGCTGCGCTTACCCGCTCGATCCGATGGTCGCGTCGCTGGGCACGCAGACCGTGTTCGTGCTGGATGCCAACACCTGCCTAATCTTCACGCACCTCGAATACGCCAAGGCGCCCGACCGGCACGACCTGATGCGCCTGCGCACGAACGCCCGGCACCGAGGCACGGGCATGGTGCGAACGGACGCCTTCATCCGCGACCGTCGCCTGACCCGCGACGACGTGATTGCTGTCAACCACCTGCTCAAGTCGCGCGCCAAGCGCTGCATCGCGGCGGCCAACAAGGACTGGCTCTACCCGGAGCGGCACTTCAGCGGCTCGTGGGCCCAGATCGCCCAGGCGCTGCTTCCGAAGTCTGATCTCTGGCCGTTCGGAGGGGAGATCTACGTCGGCTACAAGGACGGCAGCTCGGGATACTGGGACGAGCACGGCCGCACATCCAAGGCCCACGAGTTCCTGGCCCGCAAGTCACCGCGCAAGAACGTCGCGGCCGACGACTTCTGCGGCTGCGGCAGCGCCTACGCCTTCAAGGACTGCTGCCAGCGGCTGCCCGTCGCCGAGCGACCGCCGTGGGAAGTCTACGGCCTGCGCGAGCGCAACCTGATCTTCTGCGACGTGGTCGCGGGCATCCTCGGCATGCAGGATGGCGCGACGTGGGAGGACGTGCGCCGCACCCTTAGCGACGACCAGGTTCGGCGCATCCACAACGTATTCGACAGCTTGTGGCCTGACGATACGGATCTGGCTGCGCTACTGCCGCGGCCCCATCCCAAGAAGCTGCGCTCAGTTTTCATCGGTCTCGCCGATCCACGTACGGTCGAGGCGGCGGTGGTGGGCTTGCTGCCGTTCATCGACGAGATTGTGCTCGTGAACCCGTTCTTTGTCGGGCGGAACCTGCGGCCCGAGTTCAGCCCCATCGAGTCGCCATCCGGCCACAAGATGCAGACGCTCAAGAACGTCTTGCTGCTGTTTAAGCTGCAGCCCTACATCCGTGCTGGCCTCGTTCACCTCGTGCCGGACCCCGGCGAGGTGTGCGCCCCGCTCGGCCAGCACGTGCGGCAGGTGTTGACTCGTCGAGCCGCCGGCTGGGAGCCGCCCAAGGGCGGATTGCACCAACGACTCAAGCTCGGCGAGGACGAGAGCCGCCGCATGTTTCGGATGCTGCCGGAAGCGTCCCTGCGCCGCCGCATCGCCAAACACGCGCCTGACGCCGACGACGCGATGGTCGAACAGATGGTCGCCTACTTCCGGCGCGAGGCGGAGGCCGACCCCTACCTCCTGCTGCAGCCGCTTCCCGTGGGCGAAGCAGGCGCGCAGCACCAGATCTACAAGGGCCTGAACTTGGAATCGGCGCTGTACCTGGCGACGCTGACCGGCTCGGTCATCCATGTCGATACTGATGCGCAGTGGGAGCAGCTCCTGGTGGACGCCCAGCCTGCTGGCGCGGCGTCCCAGCTCGCCTGGGCGTCGGTGCGCCAAGCCTTGGCCGAGATCACGTTGCCGGTGGATCTCAATCCGCTCCGCGTGGCTGAGCGGCTGACCGAAGGAGAGCTTCCGCCAATCAATGCGCTGCTGCGACGCCTGGCCGATTCGATCACGTCCCGGGGCAAGGGCTCGACGCCCCAAGCCCTAGCCAAGCAGCTGCGCCAGGTTCGCGGGAAGGCTGAGCGCAAGGATGCGGCCATCGACGACGACAACATGCTCGCCGCTCGGCTGGAGCTGCATGTGCCGCAGGCGGGTTTCTTCCGCCACGAGGTGCAGCGACTGTTGGTGATGTTCGCGGGCGCCACGCGTCCTCGGTCGGTGCCGTTTGCGCTGTGGCTCGTGTTCGATGAAGCAGATGCTGAAAGGGCAAACGCCTTGAAGCCTGCGGGTGCTGCTGGCGGAGGCCCGCCTTGAACTACGTGCATACCCTTGCCGCCATGACGCTGGTTCGGTACCAAACTTTAATTTGCTGACCTGGGTAGTCGCGGTGGTGGCCGTCCTGCAAGGGCCGGGTGGCAGTGCGCTGGCGACGCTGCTGCGTATGCTGGGACGTGGGTGACGGCTGATGAAGGGAGGGAAGCGTCTGTGAAGCAGAACCGTGACGAATTTTCGGCGAGGGTGGTTCAGACGCTGCGTCGGCGCGTAGGCGACCGGTGCTCAAAGCCTGGCTGCCGATGCCCCACGAGCGGTCCAAATGAGCATCCCGACCTGGCCACCAACATCGGCGAGGCGGCACATATCACGAGTGCTGCGCCCGGCGGCCCACGCTACGACGCGACGCTCACATCAGAACAGCGATGCTCAATCGCCAATGCGATTTGGCTGTGCAAGAACCATGCACGTGAGATTGATGTGGACCCCATGCGCTACCCCGCGCGGATGCTGCGAGAGTGGCGCGAAGATGCCGAGCGGTATGCACGCGAAACGCTCGGGGTGCAGATGGCGACGGAGGCTTTGGAAGACATCGAGGGGGATGAGCCGCCCACTTCTACCGTAGAGACGACCCGCACTTGGCGTTGTCCGTACTGCAACACAGGCGTCGTCGATGGGGCCAGAGTGTGCACTGGGTGCCAAGCTGAACTCGTCTATGGACTGACGAACAAGGAGGCCAGCGAGGCCTTCTACATGGGCGTGTTTTTTGGCGGTGGCGGAGCCGTCATGCTCTTGTTCGGCGGTCCGTCGTGGATCAACGCGAAGACCGGCTGGCAAATCTCTCCTGGCTTTGGCCTGGGCGTCTACGCGCTGTTTCCGATTGTGTTGAGCGCGTTCGTGGCTGTTCGCCTGTTCTTCAGGTGGCGGCTTGCCACCATCGAGGCTGACTCGCCGAGGTTTACTCGACACTTCAACTCTTGATTCGGCGAATACCCCTCCGCGCACCGCTAGTGCAGTCCAGTCCTCGAGGTAACCGCTAGAGGTCGACGATCTCGATCGCGTCGAGCTCTTGGCTGACGGTTGCCAAGAGTTGATCGAATTCGGCACGCTTGCCGCTTCGGCTGAAGCTCAGAAGCAGCAATGTCAGAGGATGTACGTCGCAGACACCCGCCAGTTCTGTGATCTTGCTGATGGTGGGACTCTTCAGGCCGCGTTCCAATGCGCTGACATACGTTCGGCTCGACGCCTGATCGAAGGCCTCCTGCGGGAGCTGCTTCGCTTTCCGAGCAGCACGAAGTGCTCGGGCGAACGATGGTGGCTTCGACGTCTTCATGGCGGTCCGGAGATCGCGCATTACTTCATTTGGAATCCTTTAGGGCTACAACCTATAGGGTTCATTTGATGTTCGTCACCCATTGCCAGTTCGAGCAGGCCTTCCCCTCAGGTCTTGCCGCGCAGGGGAGTCGATATTGGCGCGCCGTCGAGCTGTCGTTGCGGATGCCATGGATGGTGTTGACGATCAGAGAGGATGCCGCCGAGCGGGCGTTCGAGCGAACGCTCTTGCTTTCGCACGGTGCCGACCTGTCCGGTCTACTCCGTACGCACAGAGCGGAATCCTTTGCGGGACTCGATTTGCTCACGTATGCCGCCATGTCCGGTGACGGGTCTGGCTGGAAGAGCCGGGCGGTGCGCAGAGTCTGGAAAGATGAAGGGGCGGGTGATGACCAGCCTGGCATGTTCATCTACGAGGATGAGATCGGGCGCATGCTCGATGAGTTCGGAACGATGGCGGCGGGTTCGATGAGCACGTGGACGCTGCTTCTCGAGTTGCCCGAGATGCGTCATGCCTGAGCGGATTCGATGCGCACACTCGAGTCGTAGCAGTTCCGCGCAACCGGACTAGTTGCTGACTCCAGGGTGATCGCCAGTTGAGGCGAGTCCACCTGACGATTCTTCGATGTGCGCTTGCAATGGCGAAGCCAAATTTCTTGAGCTTGTGGCCAGGGATCGAGTGTCCCAACCGCAGAAAGTCCCTCAGCACTGGAAAGTGCCCAGATTGCTCAAAAAATGAGCGCATTTTGGGATTTTCCCGTTCTTAACATCATGTTCATCTACCGCGACGAGTACTACAACAAGGAGACGAAGGAGCCGGGCGTCGCCGAGATCATCATCGCCAAGCAGCGGAATGGCCCTGTCGGGACGACAAAGCTAGCATTTCTGCGGCAGTGGACGAAGTTCGAGAACCTGGCGCCCGACTACCAGGGGCCTGGAGAGTACTGAGCCTCTTGTCGGGCCTTGCTGCAGACTCGAGCAGCAATTCCCAGGCTCGATGGGCGGCGCCGCCGCCCATCCCGGATCGCGTCTACTTCAGCACGACCGTTTTCGTGGCCGAGTCCACCGCCACGCCGCGCGCGGTGTCCCATGAAGTGAAGCGGTACTCGACCACATCACCCTTCTTCAGGCCGCCCGCGATGTAGCGGCTGGCGCTGCCGTTCTGGTGCATGCGCACGGTCTGCGTGTCGCCGCCGTTGACGGTGTAGTGCACATCCACCCAGCCCGCGGCGGTGGCCGCGAAGTCCAGCGTGGTGGCGCTGGCCTGCGCGGCCGATGTCGACACGGCGGCTGTCTTCACGACGCTGGCGGCGGGTGCGCGCACCATGACCTGGTTGCCCGTGCCCGAGTCCCAGATGATGTCGTCGAAGGCCATCTGGAACGGCGCGGTGGGGTTGGACCCGTCGACGCTGAGGAACTCGAACAGCGAGTTCATGGACTGCAGCGCCACCAGCGGACCGGCGATCTCCGCGACGGGTATCGTCGCCGTGCCCCATTCGCCGTTGCGCACCAGGCCGTAGGCGGTGGTGTTGCCGGGGAAGGTGACCCAGCTGTGGTTGGTGTAGTTGTCCAGGATGCCGATCTTGAATGAGACGTTGGCGGGCGCCTTGATCTTCAGCTTGATGTTGCCGCCGCGAAAGCCGCTCATGTCGTGCGCCTGGCGCGACTGGATGGCGCCGCCGAACCACTGCCCCGGGGCGAAGTAGTTCAACGCCAGCACGTTGGGGCCCTCGAACGGCGGGATGTCGCCGCCACCCATGGAACCGGTGTTCCAGATGAAGAAGTCCGCCGACGTGCCGAGCGCCTGGCCGTCGTCGACCGGCGTGGTGTCGGTGAACACGCCGAACTTGCCGACCTCGGGCGTGATGCCCACGCCCAGCTTGACCTCGCCCTTGCCATCGAGCTCGTACACGCGAACGTAGTCGACGTACATCGTGGCGGGCAGCGGCGCGGTGATCTGCGCGGGCGTGGCGGCAGGCGTGAAGGTGCCGCCCACCGCCATGTTCATCAGCAGGTAGAACGGCGCCTGCAGCGCGGGCGAGCCGACCGTGGAGATGGGGGCCTTGTACATGTCCAGCTCACGGCCGTTGTCGACCATGGTGAAGCGGATCTGCGTGTCGGTCCAGTACAGGCGGTACAGCACGAAGCGGTTGGCCAGCGAGCGCGTGGGCGTGACCCAGTTCTTGGTCTGCCACGCGGTGGACGCGGCGCAGCTTTCGTTGCCGGGCACGCAGGCGGCGTCGTTGTATGTGATGACGTTGGAGCCGACGAACTGATCCGGCGACACGGCCGGCAGGCCGGCGGGCTGGCGGCCGCCCTGTTCCATGATGTCGATCTCGCCCTTGCGCGGCCAGGCCTGCGGGCTGGTGCCCAGCATCCACAGCGCCGGCCACAGGCCTACGCCGACCGACGGGGTGGCGGCGCGGATCTCGATCATCCCGTACTTGACCTGCACCTTGCCGGCGGAGTCGAGCTTGCCGGAGGTGAACTGGTTGCTGCCGATCACCTCGCGCCTGGCGGTGATGGCCAGCGCCCGCGTGCCGGGTTCGAACGGCACGTCGACGATGCTGAGGTTGTTGGGGCTGTAGTACTCCAGCTCCTGGTTGCCGTAGCCGCACAGGCCGATCTGGCAGCCGTTGCCGTCGAAGGGCGACCAGAGCGTGCCGTCGAGGCTGGCGCCGTTGAACTCCTCGGACCACAGCAGCTTGCCGATGACGGGGCTGGTGACGCTGGCCGAGGCGACCACGCCGGTGAGGGCCAGCGCGGCGCCGGCAATGGCGCGAACGATGTGTTGGCGGTTCATGGCGATCATCCTTGTTGGCGGGCGTTGGACTTGCGGCGAGCGGCGGCGGCGACGAGCAGGCCGCCGGCCAGCATCAGCGCGACCGTGCCCGGCTCCGGCACCGCGGCGGCCACGGTGATGCGCGCGGCAGGCATGCCGATGAACGTGCTGGTCACGGCCGACCAGCCGTTGGCATCGGCCTGCGCCCAGTCGCCGCTGTAGTCCTCGGTGCCGCTTTGCCATTGGCCGGCAAACCCGTTGTCGGCCACGGCGGCCAGCCAGTAGGTGCCGGCGCCCAGCGACCACCCGGTGGGCGACAGCGTCGTGTTCATCACCGGGTCGGTGAGGTGGGTGCTGTACAGCCAGGCACCGCCCACGGGCGTGCTGCCCTGGCTGGCCAGGATGCCCAGCGTGACGTCGCCCACGCCGTCCAGCGACGTGAGGATGGACTGGATGGAGGCGGCGCTGGTCAGCGTGAAGGTGACGGCGATGTCCTGGCGGCCGCTGCTGTCGGCAAACACCTGCGAGGGCCAGCCGAAGGGGTCCTGCCCGACCGGGTAGGTGTCGAGCACCACGGTGCCGGCGGCGCCGGCGTGCGCGGCGACGCCGGCCAGCAGCACGGAGGCGGCGATCTTGGAAAGCGTGTGGATCTGGAACTGCATTCTTGTCTCCTTGGGTGTTCAGGCGCGGCGGCGGCGGGCGATGGCGCCGACCGTGGCGAGGCCGGCCAGCAGCAGCGCGGCGCTGCCCGGCTCCGGCACGGCGGCGGTGGTCAGCGCCAGCTCGATGTCATCGACGTGGACCGCGTCGGCGCGGCCATCGAGCAGCGGGCCGACAGCGGTGTTGATCTCCAACATGACCGACGTGGTGCCCACGGGAATCGCCGCGCCCCGAAAGCTCATCTGCGTCCAGTCGTCGAGGCTCAGGCTGCCGCCGAACGACTGCGCGCCGCTGTCAAGCAAGATGCCGTCGGCGCCCATGTAGCGCAGCCAGAAGTTGGCGTTGCCGGTGGTGCTGACGTCGCCCTTGGCCCAGAACGTCAGCAGTGGCGTGTCGCCCACGTTGGCCGCCGTCAGTGCGGGCAGGTTGCCCCGCGAGTCCTGGAACAGCGTCGATGCGCCGAATCCGCCGGGCACGGTCAGCAGCGCGGAATGGCTGCCAGTGTGGGCGTCGTCGGACCACTGCGCCGGGTTGCCCGTGGGGGCGGTCAGCCAGCCGGCGGCGACTTGGCCCGCGTCCGCCGCCGCGGTCTCGAAACCGCCGTTGGCGAAGCCGTTGGTGGTGGCGGCGTCGGCCGACGCCGCCACGCCGGCGAGCGCAAGGGCGGCGCGAGCGGCAAGGGTCCTGACGCGAGGCGCCTTCAGGTTCAGCATGTTGTCTCCTGGATTTTTAATGACGGGGATTTCTGGCCCTCGGCGCGGCGACGACGAACGACTGCTGCCGCCACGCAGAATATGAAATCGCTTTCAGAAAGCGCTTTCATATTGCGGCGAGACAATATGCCCCGGCTTCGGCGCTGTCAATGCGGCGTGCCCGGAACCGCGGGTTTGTCCCTGCCGGCGTGTGAAACGACAAACCAGGAGGCGGCGAGTCCTGATCCCCGCCGGCGGCGTCGCGCCAGGCGACGCCTGTTCGTGAAGGATTTCATGGATTCGCGCCGGCGTGGCGCGCTGTCACGGCGCCGTCTTGCATGCCACCGAGACTGGCGGCATGAAGAAGATCCTTCTCTCCGCACTGCAGATCGCCCGCACCGATCGCAACGTGCAGGACGCCGCGTTCTGCACCGCCTGCTGGCTCGGATTCGCGAGCGTCGTCATCGCGTCGGTGGCGCTGCCCGCCTGAGGGCCCGCGCGCGATCCGTCCTGCGGCTTTCCCGCGCCTGAACGGCGATTCGCCGATCGCTATCCGCCCATCTCGCCTGTTAGCCGCGATCACTGCGATCTGCGGGATGAGCGCGTGCGCCGGCTACCGAAACGAGGGGGATCGCGGCGATACCCCCCACTGCATGGGATGGGCCCTGGAGCCTGCCGGCGCGCACGATGCGTCGGCACTTCAACGGCCCTCGCGAGCCCGCCGTCCTCACGGCGCCGCAGCGCGGGAGGCCTTCCTCAGGAGACCCTCCGATGTCCGCTCAATCCATCCCCGCCCACTACCAACGCATCGAAGGCACCGAACGCCTTCCGTCCGCGTCCGCCACGCGCCAGGGTCCGGCCGACGCCCGCGAGACGGTGCAGGTCACGATCTCGCTGCGCCGTCGCACCGACGGCGCGCCGACGCCGGACTTCAACGCCGTCGCCTCGGTGGCGCTGAACGCGCGCAAGCCGCTGTCGGCCGACGAGTTCGCGGGCAAGTACGGCGCGCATCCGCAGGACATCGCCAAGGTGGTGGACTTCGTGCAGACCGCCGGCATGAAGGTGCTCGAGACCAACGCCGCCCGCCGCACCGTGGTCGCCTCGGGCACGGTGGCGCAGATGAACCAGGCCTTCGCGGTCGACCTGGGCCGCTACACCGCGAACGCGCCGGCGCGCGCCCGCAACGTGGCACCCGTGTCCGAGACCTATCGCGGCCGCGACGGCTTCGTGCACGTGCCGAAGGCGCTGGGCGACATCGTGCTGGGCGTCTTCGGCCTCGACAACCGCACCGTCCTCAAGCGCAACAGCGCCGATCCGGCCAACACGCACACGCTGACGATCCCGACGCTCAAGCAGCTCTACAACTTCCCGACCAACTCGGCGGCCGGCCAGACCATCGGCATCGTGTCGCTGTCGGGCTACGCGATCCACGACGTGCAGCTGTTGTTCAACGGCCTGGGCGCCGGCTACACGATGCCCGTGGTGCACGACGTGTCGGTGTTCGGCACCAACTCCGGCAGCGATCCCTACGGCGAGACCACCCAGGACATCGGCATCGCCGCAGCCGCCGCCAACGGCGCGGCCATCGCGGTCTACATCACGCAGGGCACGCAGCTCGGCTGGGTCGACCTGGTGCATCGCGTCGCGCACCCGAACGCGGGCGATCCGCAGTGCTCGGTGCTGTCGAGCAGCTGGTACATCGCCAACGGCGACGACGCGGCCACGCTGGCGGCCGAGGGCGTCACCGCGGCCTTCGTCAACGCGGTGACGGCCGCGTTCCAGGACGCCGCGATCCAGGGCATCACCGTGTGCATCGCGTGCGGCGACACTGGCTCGAACTCCAAGGTCAACGACGGCAAGGCGCACGTGCAGTACCCGGGCAGCGACCCGTGGGTGCTGGCCGTGGGCGGCACGACGGTGGGCAACGTCTCGGGCTCGAGCTTCGAGGAATACGTCTGGAACGACCCGAGCCCCACCGATCCGTCGCACTGGGGCACCACCGGCGGCGGCATCAGCGACTTCTTCGCGTTGCCGTCCTACCAGGCCGCCGCGGGCGTGCCGGCCTCGGTGAACGCGGGCCACCGCGTGGGCCGCGGCGTCCCCGACGTGGCGGCCAACGCGAGCTACAACGCCGGCTATGCGGGCCTGTACCTGAACGGCAGCCCGATGATCGGCAACGGCACCAGCGCGTCCGCGCCGCTGTGGGCGGGCTTCGTCGCCACGCTCAACGCCGCGATGGGCACGCGGCTGGGCTTCATCAATCCCATCCTCTACTCGAAGGGCTCCGACGCGTTCCGCGACATCGTGCCCGGCGGCGGCCCCGCCAACAACGCCAACGGCGGCACGGCGGGCTATCCCGCGGGGCCGGGCTGGGACGCCTGCACCGGCTGGGGCAGCATCGACGGCCTGAAGATGCTCAACATGCTGCGCGGCGCGGGCCTGCCGCCGGGACTGGCCGACTTCAACGGCAAGCTCTACATGGCGTGGAAGGGCATCGAGCACGACCAGCGCATCTGGTTCTCCAGCTTCAACGGCGCGGCCTGGGCGCCGCAGCAGTTCGTGGGCGGCGTCGCCACGAGCTGCGGCGTGTCGCTGGCGGCGTTCAACGGCAAGCTCTACATGGCCTGGAAGGGCATGGACGCCGACGAGGGGATCTATTTCTCCAGCTTCGACGGCAGCTCGTGGGCGCCGCAGCAGAACGTGCCCGGCATCGCCACCAGCACGGGGCCGTCGCTGGCGGTGTTCAACGGCAGGCTGTTCATGGCGTGGAAGGGCATGGTCAGCGACCAGCGCCTCTGGTACTCGAACTTCGACGGCAGCCACTGGGCGCCGCAGCAGTTCATCTCCGGCGTGGCCAGCAGCGTCGGACCGATGCTGGCGGTGTTCCAGGGCAGCCTCCACGCGATCTGGAAGGGCATGGACGAGGACCAGGCCCTCTGGTACTCGAACTTCAACGGCACGGCCTGGGCAGCCCAGAAACAGGTGCCCGGCGTGGCCTCCAGCGAGGGAGCGTCGATCGCGGTCTACAACAACCGGCTGTACGCGGCGTGGAAGGGCATGAGCGACGACGAGCGCATCTGGACGTCGAGCTTCGACGGCACGTCGTGGGTGGCGCAGGCGGTGGTTGCGGGCGTGGGCACCAGCGTCGGGCCGTCGCTGACGGTCTTCAACAACCGGCTCTACATGACATGGAAGGGCATCACGGGCGACGACCGCGTGTTCTACACGAACTTCAACGGCGCGACCTGGGCGCCGCAGCAGCAGATCGTGGGCATCGGCACCAACCCGTTCGACCTGCGCGAGCCCGTCAACGACCGGTGAGCGCGCCTCGGGCCTTGCGCCGGCCCTCGGCCTGGCGCTGGAGGGCCGCCAGCGCCAGCGCCCGGGTCTGGTACGGGTGCTGGCAGCGGAAGATGCAGCGACCGTGGGTGTTGTGCGCGAGCTTGGCGCACAGCACCTGCGACCGGCCCGTGAAGAGCCGGTAGGCCTCCACCGCCAGCTGCATGCCCAGCAGCGGCGGCAGGAGGTTGAACCAGCCAAGGAGCGTGGCGTCGCCGGACAGGTCGACGGCCAGCAGGCGCGCCGGGTTCATGCCGAATCCGGACAGCGGCGCGGCGCAGCCGACGACCAGCATCGCCAGCAGGCCGTAGAGAACGCCCGTCCAGCGGAACCAGCTCGCGTGGTTGCTGGTGAACAGGATCAGCAGCATCGCGCCGGCCGACAGCGCCAGCGCGGTGACGAACGCGGCCCACCCGCCGGTCGGCCCGATGGAGGCCGACAACGACCCCGGCGGCGTCCCCTCGGGCAGCAGCACGCCGCTGCGCAGCAGCGACACCGCGGCGAGCCCCGCGCCCACTTGCGCCAGCAGGTAGAACAGCGCGTCCCAGCGGCCGATCTTGCCGAGCCGCAGGTAGGCGAGGGTGATGGCGGGGTTCAGGTGGCTGCCCGAGCGTCGGCCCCATGGCGAATAGACCATGCCCATCAGCACCAGCCCCATCGCGATACCGACCAGAGCATGGCGCGCCGGCAGGCCGAGCGAGTTCGGCAGGAGGCCGCCGGCGGTTCCCCGGGCCCACGCGGACACCGCACCCGCGAGCAGCAGGAACACGCACAGGAACAACGCCTCCACGCCGTATTCGGGCCAGTGGCGACGCAGGGTCTCGGCGAGCGGCAGGTCGGCCTCCGCCGCGAGCGCGCTGCCGGGCTCCGGGCGCGGCTCCGCGCGGCGATCCCGCAGGAGGCGCCCGGGCGACGAGAGGCCGGCGGTAGGATGGGGAGGCATGGGCATGCTCAAGTGACGGGCTCGCGGCAATCGATGTTCCGAGTCGCGGGAGCTTGCGCGATTTTCGGAGACCCCATTGCGCCGAAAAGCAGTACTGTATATATTTACAGAATGCCTGCGCGCCGCACCGTTCCCATCATGCCCTTGCTCCTGGCCCCCGCCAACGGCGGCTTTCGCGTGGTCGATCCCGCGGATGCGACGGCAGGCGCGGAGGGCGGCCCGGCGCCGATCCTGAAGGGGCGTGGCACCGCCTGGGCCATCGCCCATCGCTTCGAGAAGGACGCCCGGGAAGCCGTCGACGACGGCTGGGGCGCGCTCGACCAGGTGGCCGAGGAACAACACCTCGCGCCCGGCACCACGATCATCGAGGAGCACTGCAAGCGCATCCTCAGCACCAACGATTCGCCCGACATCGAGTTCGACGTCGCCATCAACCCGTACCGGGGCTGCGAGCACGGCTGCATCTACTGCTTCGCGCGGCCCACGCACAGCTACCTGAACCTGTCCCCGGGGCTAGCCTTCGAGACGCGCATCATCGCCAAGGTCAACGCGGCGGAGCGCCTGCGCGAGGCCCTGGCCCGGCCGGGCTACGTGCCCCTGCACATCAACCTCGGCTCCGCCACCGACGCCTACCAGCCGGTCGAGCGCAAGCTGGGGATCACGCGCGGCCTCCTCGAGGTGCTCACCGAGTGCCGGCACGCCTTCGCCATCGTCACCAAGTCGTCGGGCGTGGAGCGCGACCTCGATCTCGTCGGCGAGATGGGTCGGGCCGGCATGGCCGTGGTCTACATGTCCATCACCACGCTCGACAGCGGGCTGTCGCGCATCATGGAGCCGCGCGCCGCCGCGCCGCACCGGCGCCTGCGCACGATCGAGGCGCTTGCGCGCGCGGGTGTGCCCGTGGGCGTAAGCGCGTCGCCCATGATCCCGTTCATCAACGAACCCGAGCTGGAGCACATCCTCGCGGCGGCGCGCGACGCCGGCGCCCGCAGCGCGTTCAGCACGGTGGTGCGCCTGCCCTGGGAGGTGAACCCGCTGTTCCAGCAGTGGCTGGAGGCTCATTTCCCCGACCGCGCCGCCCGCGTGATGGGCCGCGTGCGCGACATGCGCGGCGGCAAGGACTACGACGCCGACTTCGGCACGCGCATGCGCGGCAGCGGGCCGTGGGCGCAGATGCTGCGCGATCGCTTCAACGTCGCCGTCAACCGGCTGGGGTTCAGCCGCGAGCGCCAGCCGCTCGATCTTTCGCAATTCGTGCCGCCGGCGGCCGCGGCGCGTCCGACGGCGGCGTCAAGAGCGGCCGAGGCGGCCGGACAAGGGAGCCTGTTTTGAAGTCGTCCGATGAATCGCGGCGCACGCCCGTCGCGCGGCGGCCCTGGCCGTTCTACGCGGCGTTGCCCGATGAGGCAGGGCTGCCGGCGCGGAGCCCGGAAGCCCGCAAGCCCGGGAACGACGACCCCGGCCAGGAAAAGGCCGCCCGAAGGCGGCCAACCAGCCTTGCTTAGCCTTACTTGAACAGATCCTTCACCCGATCCGTCCAGCTCTTGGAGTTCGGCGAGTGCTTGTCGCCACCCTTGCGCAGCGATTCGTCGAGCTCCTTGAACAACTTGCGCTGGTGCTCGGTGAGCTTGATGGGCGTCTCGAGGGTGATGTGGCAGTACAGGTCGCCCGGGTAGCTGGAGCGGATGCCCTTGATGCCCTTGCCGCGCAGGCGGAAGGTCTTGCCGTGCTGGGTGCCTTCGGGCAGCTCGATCTCGACCTTGCCGCTCAGGGTGGGCACCTCGATCGAGCCGCCCAGCGCGGCCTGCGTCATGGGCACCGGCACCGTGCAGTGCAGGTCGTCGCCGTCGCGCTCGAAGATGTCGTGCTGCTTGATCCGGATCTCGATGTAGAGGTCGCCGGACGGGCCGCCGTTGGGGCCCGGCTCGCCGTTGCCCGACGAGCGGATACGCATGCCTTCGTTGATGCCCGCGGGAATCTTGACTTCCAGCGTCTTGGTCTTCTTGATGCGGCCCTGGCCCGAGCAGGCGGGGCAGGGCTCGGGGATGATCTTGCCCGTGCCGTGGCAGTTGGGGCAGGTCTGCTGGATCGAGAAGAAGCCCTGGCGCATGTGCACCGTGCCGGCGCCCGAGCAGGTGGGGCAGGTCTTGGGCGAGGTGCCCGGCTTGGCGCCCGAGCCCTTGCAGGTGTCGCAGTTCTCCCAGCTGGGCACGCGGATCTGCGTGTCCTTGCCGGCCGCGGCTTCCTCCAGCGTGATCTCCATCGCGTAGCTGAGATCGTTGCCGCGATACACCTGCTTGCCGCCGGCGCCGCCGCGGCGCTGGCCACCCGCGCCGCCGAAGATGTCGCCGAAGATGTCGCCGAACGCCTCTGCGAAGCCGCCGAAGCCTTCGCCGCCCGCGCCGTGGCCCATGTTCGGGTCGACGCCGGCGTGGCCGTACTGGTCGTAGGCCGCCTTCTTCTGCGGGTCGGAGAGCATCTCGTAGGCCTCCTTGGCCTCCTTGAACTTCTCCTCGGACGTCTTCGCACCGTCACCCTGGTTGCGGTCCGGGTGGTGCTTCATCGCGAGCTTGCGATAGGCCTTCTTGATGTCGTCGTCGGACGCACCCTTCGTCAGGCCAAGGACTTCGTAGTAATCGCGTTTGCTCATGGGCAATTATCTTTTCAGGGCGCGGCGGGAACCGGGCAGGGCAGGCGCAGGAAACGTGCAGGAACGCACCGGAAACGCCTTCAACTAGCGAGAAAGGCCGGCAGCCTGCTCATGCATTCGCACAAGCAAGTCACCGGCCATCCACCGAAGCGAAGCTTCAGCTCTTCTTGACTTCCTTGAAGTCGGCGTCGACCACGTTGTCGTCGGCGGCGTGGGCGGCCTGGGGTTCGGCTTGCGCATGCTCGCCTCCACCCGTGCCCGCCGCGGCGCCGGCGGCGGCCTGTGCGGCCTGCTGGTCGGCGTACACCTTCTCGCCCAGCTTCTGGCTGGCGGTCATCAGGGCTTCCGTCTTGGCCTCGATCGCGGCCTTGTCGTCACCCTTGATGGCTTCTTCCACATCCTTCAGCGCGGACTCGATGGCTTCCTTCTCGGCCGCTTCCAGCTTGTCGCCGTGCTCGCCCAGGCTCTTGCGAACCGAGTGCACCATGGCGTCGCCCTGGTTGCGCGCCTGCACGAGTTCGACCTTCTTCGCGTCCTCGCTGGCGTTGGCTTCCGCGTCGCGCACCATCTTCTGGATCTCGTCCTCGGTCAGGCCGGAGTTCGCCTTGATGGTGATCTTGTTTTCCTTGCCGGTGGCCTTGTCCTTCGCGCCCACGTGCAGGATGCCGTTGGCGTCGATGTCGAAGGTCACTTCGATCTGCGGCGTGCCGCGTGCCGCCGGCGGGATGCCTTCGAGGTTGAACTCGCCCAGGCTCTTGTTGCCCGTGGCCAGTTCGCGCTCGCCCTGGTAGACCTTGATCGTGACGGCCGGCTGGTTGTCGTCGGCCGTGGAGAACACCTGGCTGAACTTGGTCGGGATCGTGGTGTTCTTCTTGATCATCTTGGTCATCACGCCGCCGAGCGTCTCGATGCCCAGCGACAGCGGGGTGACGTCCAGCAGCAGCACGTCCTTGCGGTCGCCCGAGAGCACCTGGCCCTGGATGGCGGCGCCGACGGCCACGGCCTCGTCGGGGTTGACGTCCTTGCGCGGTTCCTTGCCGAACAGCTCCTTGACCTTGTCCTGCACCTTGGGCATGCGGGTCATGCCGCCCACCAGGATGATGTCGTCGATGTCGGAGAGCTTGACGCCGGCGTCCTTGATGGCCGTCTGGCAGGGCGCCATCGTGCGGTCGATCAGTTCCTCGACCAGCGACTCCAGCTTGGCGCGCGTCAGCTTGATGTTCAGGTGCTTCGGACCCGAGGCGTCGGCCGTGATGTAGGGCAGGTTGACGTCGGTCTGGGTCTGGCTCGACAGCTCGATCTTGGCCTTTTCCGCGGCTTCCTTCAGGCGTTGCAGCGCCAGGACGTCCTTGGTCAGGTCGACGCCTTGTTCCTTCTTGAACTCGGCCACGATGAAGTCGATGATGCGCTGGTCGAAATCCTCGCCGCCCAGGAACGTGTCGCCGTTGGTGGACAGCACTTCGAACTGCATCTCGCCGTCGACGTCGGCGATCTCGATGATGGAGATGTCGAACGTGCCGCCGCCCAGGTCGTAGACGGCGATCTTGCGGTCGCCCTTGCCGTGCTTGTCGAGGCCGAACGCGAGCGCCGCGGCGGTCGGTTCGTTGATGATGCGCTTGACGTCCAGGCCCGCGATGCGGCCGGCGTCCTTGGTGGCCTGGCGCTGGCTGTCGTTGAAGTAGGCCGGCACCGTGATGACGGCCTCGGTCACTTCCTCGCCGAGGTAGTCCTCAGCCGTCTTCTTCATCTTGCGCAGCACTTCGGCGCTCACCTGCTGCGGCGCCAGCTTCTTGCCCCGCACGCCCACCCAGGCGTCGCCGTTGTCGGCGGCCAGGATCTCGTAGGGCATCAGGTTGATGTCCTTCTGCACTTCCTTCTCGGTGAACTTGCGACCGATCAGGCGCTTGACTGCGTACAGGGTGTTCTTCGGGTTGGTGACCGACTGGCGCTTGGCGGACGCACCGACCAGCACCTCGCCGTCTTCCTGGTAGGCGATGATCGACGGCGTGGTGCGGGCACCTTCCGAGTTCTCGATCACCCTGGTGGTGTTGCCTTCCATGACCGACACGCACGAGTTCGTGGTGCCCAGGTCAATACCGATGATTCGTCCCATTTGGTTTCTCCTGCGAAGCTGTTGAAGCTGGATTTGCTGTTGTTTTCGAGATGCGGCTGACGGAGTCTTATTCAAGGGCGAAAGGCGCGTCCGACGGCACTTTCACGCTGGAATCGGCGCCCGCGGGCCCGTTTTTCGTCATTTCGGCGCGGACACCGTGACCAGCGCCGGACGCAGCACGCGGTCGGCGATCAGGTAGCCCTTCTGCAGCACGGTGACGATCGTGTTGGCCTCCTGGTCGGCCGGCACCATCGAGATGGCCTGGTGCTGGTGCGGGTCGAACTTGGTGCCCGCGGGCGGCGCGATCTGGTTGACCTTGTTGCGCTCCAGCGCGGCGCCGAGTTGGCGCAGCGTGGCGTGCACGCCTTCGAGCACCTGTTCCACCGCGGCGCCCGGGGTGCCGATGGCGGCCTCCAGGCTGTCCTTGACCGGCAGCAGGCTGTCGGCGAAGGCTTCGACGGCGTACTTGCGGGCCTTGGCCACTTCCTCGTCGGCGCGGCGGCGGGCGTTCTGTGCATCGGCCTGCGCGCGCAGGCTCGCGTCGGTCAGCTCGGCCACCTTGGCCTCCAGCTCCGAGATGCGGGCGGCGTCGCCGCCCAGTCCGACGTCGAGCGGGGCAGCGCCGTCGTCGACCGGCGATTGCAGCGGGGCTTGCGGGGTTTGATCTTCCGGATTCATGGTCTTGAACAGGGTTTTTCTGTCGCGTTGCGCGGGGACATGGAGGCGGCGCCTCGGGTTTCAAGAGGCCGCACGATTATTTTGCCGAAGTGGCTCTCCGGCGCGGAGCGCCTACTCGTCCTCGACGGAGGCGCTCCACCGCTGCCAGTCGACCAGGTCGCGGCGGTCGCGCTTGGTCGGGCGGCCGAGTTCCTGCGCATTGGCGGGTTCGACGCCGAACTTGCGCGCCTCCGCGGCCTGCTGCTGGGCCCGGATGCTGGCCTCGGTCTCCTGGTACAGCGTGCGGGCCACCGTCGCCGGCCCCCGCATCGCGCCCAGGCCCAGAACCAGCAATTCACGCACCGAGCCCGGCTGGCGGATCTCGATGGTGTCGTTGATGCGCACCGAACGCGCCGGCTTGGCGGCCTGGCCGTTGACGTGCACGCGGCCCTTGTCGACCTCCTCGGCCGCGAGGCCGCGGGTCTTGAAGAAGCGCGCCACCCACAGCCACTTGTCGAGCCGCATGTCGGCGGCGGCGGCGGGAGCGGCGGAAGGCGGGGCGAGGGCGTGGCGGGTCATTCGCAAATTCGCGTCATTCGGAGGCGCCGTGCGCGATCGCGCGGGCCTTGCGTTGCTTGAGGGCTTCCCTGGACATGGGGGTGGTGTCCCAGCCCTGCAAGTGGCGCAGCGTGACCCCGGCCAGCGCTTTCATGCCTTCGGGGCTGTTGTTGAGGCAGGGGATGTAGTGGAAGGTCTTGCCGCCGGCCTTCAGGAACGCGGCACGCGCCTCGATGGCGATCTCCTCCAGCGTCTCGAGGCAGTCGGCCGCGAAGCCCGGGCAGATCACGTCCACGCCCTCGTCGCCGGCCTTGGCGAGCGCCTTGAGCGTGGGCTCGGTGTAGGGCTGCAGCCACTCGGCGCGGCCGAAGCGGCTCTGGAAAGTGATGCGCCAGTCGTCGGGCTCCAGCTGCAGCTTCTCGGCCAGCAGGCGGCCGGTCTTCAGGCACTCGCAGTGGTACGGGTCGCCCAGGCGCAGCGTGCGCGCGGGCATGCCGTGGAAGCTCATCACCAGCTTGCGGCCGCGGCCTTCGCGCTGCCAGTGCTTGCGCACCTGGGCGGCCAGCGCGTCGATGTAGCCCGGGTCGTCGTGGTAGTGGTTGACGAAGCGCAGCTCGGGCAGGCGCCGCGTGCGCTTCATCCACGTGCCGACGTCGTCGAGCACGCTGGCCGTGGTGGCGGCCGAATACTGCGGATAGGCGGGAAGCACCAGGATGCGGGTGGCGCCGACGGCGCACAGCGCGTCGAGCTCGGCGGCGATGGCCGGCTGGCCGTAGCGCATGGCCCAGCGCACCTCCACCAGCGCGCCGCGTTCGCCGACGTAGCTCTTGAGCATGTTGGCCTGGCGTGCGGTCCACACCGCCAGCGGCGAGCCGTCGCGGGCCCAGATCTTCTTGTACTTGCGGGCCGAGGCGGCGGGGCGCAGGCGCAGGATGAAGCCGTGCAGGACCAGCCACCACAGCGCGCGCGGGATCTCCACCACGCGCGGGTCGCTGAGGAATTGCGCGAGATAGCGGCGCAGCGCGGCGGTGGTGGGCGCCGCGGGCGTGCCGAGGTTGACCAGCAGCACCCCGACCTTGTCGGCGCCGTCGTGCGCGTGCGCGCGCGTGAGGGCGCTCATCGCCGCGAGGGGGTGGGGCTCAGCAGGTCGAACTCGTCGTCGCGCCGGATCGGGGCGTGCAGCACTTCGAACTGCATCGCCGCGACGCCCGGATCCTCCGGCGATCCGCTCAGGCCCACCTCGCCGCTGCCGTGCAGCGTGCAGCTGCCGCGGCGCAGGCTCACCACCTCGTCCTCGCTGGAGAAGCGCACGAAGGTGCCGTTGATGCTGAGGTCGGACAGCTGCAGCGTGGCGCCGATCAGGTCGATGCGGCAATGCGAGCGCGACACGCGGGCGTCGTCCACCTGCATGTCGGAAGCCGCCGCGCGGCCGATGACCACGGGCATGTTCATCGCCGTGAAGCGGCGCACCTTGTTGCCCCAGGTGAGGATGACGGCCTCGGGGCCGACCAGGCCCATGGCCGGGCCGCCGCCCACCAGCGTCGGCGCCGTGTCCATGCCGCGGCGCGACAGCAGGTGCACCTCCACCGGTTCCACGCGCCCGCGCAGTCGCACGAGATCGAGGCTGCGGAACATGTCGCGCGAATCCATCGGCAGGGCGCGCAGCACCTCCACCGTGACCAGCGTCTCGTTGTCGCCGGCGTGGTCGAGCAGGCGGGCGGCCACGTTGACCGCGTCGCCGAAGTAGTCGCCGCTGACCTCCACCGTCTCGCCGAGCGCGATGCACACCTGCAGCTGCAGGCGCGCCTCCGTGAAGCCCGTCAGCGCGTCGCGCCGCCGCATCACGATGTCGATCTCCTCGTGCATCTGGTCGGCCGCCTCGACCGCCTGCGCGGCCGTGGGGAAGACGGCCATCAGCCCGTCGCCCAGCGTCTTGACGACGACGCCGCCGGTGGCCGGCACGCGGCGCGAGATCGCGTCCACCGTCTCGGTGACGATCTGGGACGCGTCGGTGTTGCCGAGCAACTCGTACAGCGCCGTGCTGCCACGAAGATCGGCGAAGACGACGGCACGGCGCTGGATGGCGGACATGCTGGCGTCTCCTTCAGGACGGGAAACGAAGAGAGCGCGATGCTGTCATCGTGGCAGGGGTCAGAGGTTGTCGAGGTAGGTGCGCAGCTTGTCCGACCGGCTCGGGTGCTTGAGCTTGCGGATCGCCTTCGCCTCGATCTGGCGGATGCGCTCGCGCGTGACGTCGAACTGCTTGCCCACTTCTTCCAGCGTGTGGTCGGTGGACATCTCGATGCCGAAGCGCATGCGCAGCACCTTGGCTTCGCGCGGCGTGAGGCTGTCGAGGATGTCCTTGACCACGTCGCGCAGGCCGGCGTGCATCGCGGCCTCCACCGGCGCGAGGTTGTTGGTGTCCTCGATGAAGTCGCCCAGGTGGGAGTCGTCGTCGTCCCCGATCGGCGTTTCCATGGAGATCGGCTCCTTGGCGATCTTCATGATCTTGCGGATCTTGTCTTCCGGCATCTCCATCTTCTCGGCGAGCGTCGGCGCGTCCGGCTCGAAGCCGAACTCCTGCAGATGCTGGCGCGAGATGCGGTTCATCTTGTTGATCGTCTCGATCATGTGCACCGGGATGCGGATCGTGCGGGCCTGGTCGGCGATGGAGCGCGTGATGGCCTGGCGGATCCACCACGTGGCGTAGGTGGAGAACTTGTAGCCGCGACGATATTCGAACTTGTCCACCGCCTTCATCAGGCCGATGTTGCCTTCCTGGATCAGGTCGAGGAACTGCAGGCCGCGGTTGGTGTACTTCTTGGCGATGGAGATCACGAGGCGCAGGTTGGCCTCGATCATTTCCTTCTTCGCGTCGCGCGAGGCCTTCTCGCCCTCGTTCATCTTGCGGTTGATCTCCTTCAGGTGCTCGATGGGCACCACGGCGCGCGCCTGCAGGTCGATCAGCTTCTGCTGGAGTTCCTGGATCGCGGGCAGGTTGCGGCCCATGATCACGCTGTAGGAACGGTTGCCCGCGATCTCCTTCTCGGCCCAGTGCAGGTTGAGCGAGTTGGTGGGGAAGGTCTTGATGAAGTGTTCCTGCGGCATGCCGCACTTGTCGACGACGATCTTGCGGATCTCGCGCTCGTAGCGGCGCACGTCGTCGACCTGGCCGCGCAGGATCTGGCACAGGCGCTCGATGGTCTTGACCGTGAAGCGGATCTTCATCAGGTCGTCGGTGAGCGCGGACTGGGCCTTGTCGTACGAAGGCGAGCGGTAGCCGTCCTTCTCGAAGGCCTTGCGCATCTTGTCGAAGTGCGTGTTCAGCTCGGTGAACTTGGTCAGCGCCTGGGCCTTCAGCTCTTCCAGCTTCTTGGTGAGAGCCTTGGAGCCGCCGGCGCCGTCGTCGTCGTCTTCCTCGTCGAACTCGTCGAAGTCTTCTTCCGCGACGTAGTCGTCCGCCTCGTTGGTGGACACGAAGCCGTCGACGGCCTCGGAGATCTGCATCTCGCCCTTGGCGATGCGGTCGGCCACGGCCAGGATCTCGGCGATGGTGGTGGGCGAGGCCGAGATGGCCTGCATCATCGACTGCAGGCCGCCTTCGATCCGCTTGGCGATCTCGATTTCGCCTTCGCGCGTGAGCAGCTCCACCGAGCCCATTTCGCGCATGTACATGCGCACGGGGTCGGTGGTGCGGCCGAACTCGGAGTCGACGGTGGACAGCGCCGCTTCGGCGGCTTCCTCCGCTTCCTCTTCCGTGGCGCCGGACTGGGTCTGGCCCGAGATCAGCAGCGTGGCGGCGTCGGGTGCCTGCTCGTACACGGCGATGCCCATGTCGTTGAGCATCGACACGATGGCTTCGAGGATTTCGTTGTCGACCAGCTTCTCGGGCAAGTGGTCGTTGATTTCCTGGTGGGTCAGGAAGCCGCGCGTCTTGCCCATCTTGATGAGCGTCTTCAGCTCATGGCGGCGCTTGGCGACTTCCTCTTCCGTCAGCTGCGTCTCGTCCAGGCCGAACTCGCGCATCAGCGCGCGTTCCTTGGCCCGCGACACCTTCATGCGCAGCGGCTTGACCTTGGCCTTGACCTCGCCGACTTCCTCGACGACCTCCTCGACCTCGCCCTCGAGATCGGCCTCGACGTCCGCGTCTTCCTCGAACGCCGGCGTCTTGGCGACTTCTTCCTTCTTGCCCTTCTTGCCCTTGGGCTCCGGCGCGGCGGTCTTGGCGGCGGCCTTCGTGGTCTTGGCGGCGGCGGTCTTCGCGGCCGGGGCGGCCTTGGCAGGAGCGGGCGCCTTCGCGGCGGCCTTGGTCACAGCAGCGGACACCGCCTTCTTCTCGACGACGGGCTTCTCGGCGGCCGTCTTGGCGGCGGCGGTCGTCGTCTTGGCAGTATCAGCGCTCTTCTTGGCAGTCATGCGTTTCCTTGAATGAATGTCGACCCAGGTCGTCCGGCAATTCCGCCCGCGTCAATTTCGGCTGGCTCGCGGAATATGCGGGCAAGCATCGGAAAAAGAAGGCGAACAATGAATTTCCCTTCGCGTGCGACGCGACGGGACACCGGCAGGCAGGTTGGCGTGAACGTGGCTTGAATGAGCAACTCTTGCGGGATGAAGGTGGCCGATGGTGATGCCCTTGTCGAGGGTGGCCGGGGCCCGGAGTCTGTCGCTCTCACTGCACGTCACAAGCTGCCGCTGAGTGGGATATCGGATTATACCTCAATCCCCAATGGAAATCAGCTTTTGACGGGCAACCCGGCAGGGACCCCGATCACTCTTCGGCACGTTGGGCCGACAGTCGAGCCTTGACTTCTTCCCAGTGCTTGTAGACCTCGCGATAGCGGACGAGGGCGGCCGGATCCGACGCGGCCTGGGCGATCAGCTGCTGGGTGCGGGCCTTCAGCTCGCGATCCAGGATCGTGTCCACCGCGCGGCGGAAGTCGAGGTAGGTGGCTTCCGGATCGGCGTCGCCGTCGGCGATGGCCAGCGATTCCTCGCCGAGCGCGGGATCCTCGCGCAGCGCGTGGCTGAGGATGGCCCAGGGCCGCGGGCCGTGCTCGGAATGGTCGCGCTCCAGCCAGGCCACCAGCGGTCCGTACGGCGCGGGCAGGCCGTGCAGCAGCTCGTGCTCGTCGGTGGACAGCTGATCCCAGTATTCGGGATGGCCGAAGAGGATCTGCACGGCCCGGCCGTCGGGCGTCTTGGGTGCCGAGCGCGGCGTGCGGCGCATCGCCGCCAGCTCGGCCGCCTCGCGGTCGCGGGCGGCGTACTTCGGGTTGGACGGGCGGCCACCGAACTTGCCGCCGCGGCTGTCGGCCGAGCGCGGGCGCCACGGGCCGTCGCCCGCGGCAGGCGCGCCGCCGCCGTCGCGACCGTCGGGATCGAACGGGCCGTCATGGCGCGGCTCGTCGCCGGCTCCCCGCGCGGCGCGCGCCCCGCCCGAGCGGCCCGCGCCGGTCTTCCAGAGCGCGTTCAGGTCGTCCAGCGGCAGGTTGGCCTTGCTGGCGAGCTCGCCGATCAACTGGCGCTGCAGGGCGCCTTCCGGCAGCGCCGCCCAGAGCGGCCTGGCCTGCGCGAGCATGCGAGCCCGGCCTTCGGCGGTGTTCATGTCGCACTCGTGCTGCGCGACCTCGATCAGCTGCTGCGACAGCGGAAGCGCGTTCTGGACATATTGCTCGAACGCCTTTGTTCCATGTTCGCGCACGTAGCTGTCCGGATCGTGTTCCTTGGGGAGGAAAAGAAAGCGAAAGCTGCGCGTGTCGCTGGCGTGGGGGAGGGCGGCCTCCAGCGCCCGGCCGGCGGCGCGCCGCCCGGCGGCGTCGCCGTCGAACGAGAAGATCACCTTCTCGGTGAAGCGCAGCAGCTTGTGCACGTGCTCGGCCGTGCAGGCCGTCCCCAGCGTCGCGACGGCGTTGGGAAACCCCAGCTGCGCGAGCGCCACGACGTCCATGTAGCCCTCGGTGACCAGCACGTAGCCCTTGTCGCGCAGTCCCTGGCGCGCCTCGAACAGGCCGTACAGCTCGCGGCCCTTGCTGAAGACGGGCGTCTCGGGCGAATTGAGGTACTTGGGCTCGCCCTTGTCGAGCACGCGGCCGCCGAACGCGATCACCTCGCCCTTGACGTTGCGGATGGGGAACATGACGCGCTCGCGGAAGCGGTCGTAGCGCTTCTGCGTGGCCGGATCGTCGCCCGAGACGATCACCATGCCCGACTCCGTCAGCAGCGGGTCGTCGTAGCGCGGGAACGCGCTGGCCAGCGTGCGCCAGCCCTCGGGCGCCCACCCAAGAGCAAAGCGGGCCGCGATCTCGCCGCTGAGGCCGCGGCCCTTCAGGTACTCGATGGCGCGCGGCGACGCCTTGAGCTGCTGCTTGTAGTGCTCGGCGGCCTTGGCCAGGATGTCGGTCAGCGTGACGCTCTGGGCCTTCTTGCGCGCGGCTTCCGCCCGTTCCTCGGGGGTGGCGTCGTCCTCGGGCACGGGCATGCCCACCTGCTGCGCCAGGTCGGTGACGGCGTCGACGAAGCCCATGCCGTGGTGCTCGCACAGGAAGCGGATGGCGTCGCCGTGCACGCCGCAGCCGAAGCAGTGGTACGTCTGCCGCGTGGGGCTGACGATGAAGCTGGGCGACTTCTCGCCGTGGAACGGACACAGGCCCTTGTAGTTGATGCCCGCCTTCTTCAGGGTGACGGCGCGGCCCACGAGCTCGACGATGTCGACACGGGCGAGCAGGTCTTGGACGAATTGGCCGGGAATCACGATGCGAGTGTAGGGCGGCGCCGCAAACGAAACGAGCGCCCAGGAGGCGCTCGCGTCGGGTCGGGGTGGTTCACCCCGCGGGGAATGGGAGCCTCAGACGGCGAAATCGGTGAGCTGCTTGCCCGACTCGAGCGCCGCCGACAGCCACTTCGGCTTCAGGCCGCGGCCGGTCCAGGTCTGGCCGCTGGCCGGATCGCGGTACTTGGCGGCGACCTTGCGACCGCTGGTGCTGGCCCGCGGGCCGGGCGTCTTGGCCACGAGATCCGAGGCGGTCAAGCCATGCTCGGCCATCAGTGCGCGAACCTTGGCGATGGCCTCGTTGCGTTCGTGACGGCGCGCATCAGAAATCTGGCGGTCGATTTCGGCCTTTTGTGCCAGAAGGTCCTGCAGTGAAGACATGTCTCAAATCCTCGTGTCAATTCGGCAATTGAAACATCTTATCGCGAAATACGCAAAAAGAAACTCAAAGCGAAGTCACGCGTGACACTTTGCACGTGTTCGGCGACTTGTTCGTGAATATACACCGAACTGGTCTTGAATATTACGTGCCCCTGAAGATGAACTCGCGCGAGGGATGAGAAAAGTCTCGTTCAGGGCGCCGGCGGCACGTAGCCGGCGGGTTGTTCGGCGCCGCCACCAAAGAAGAAGCTCTCCATTTGGCGCGCCAGATATTGGCGGGCGCGCGCATCGGCGAGGTTCAGGCGATTCTCGTTGACCAGCATCGTCTGGTGCTTCTTCCAGGCCTCGAAGGCCTCCTTGCTGACGTTGTCGTAGATGCGCTTGCCGAGCTCGCCCGGATAGACGGAAAAGTCGAGGCCTTCTGCCTCGCGCTTGAGATAGACGCATTGGACTGTGCGTGCCATGGAAGACTCCTGTTGTGCGTGGAAGGCCGGGCGGCGTGACTGCCCGGCCGTGGTGGATTCGGGATGATTTCGCGGTGGCGGGTCAGGGCAGTTTCTTGACCAGTACCTGCGAACGGCGATCCCAGTTGTATTTTTTCTTGCGGGCTTCCGGCAACCATTCCGGATCGACTTGTTCGAAGCCGCGTTTGATGAACCAGTGCATGGTGCGCGTGGTGAGCACGAATATCGACTTCACGCCGAGTGCCTTCGCGCGATGTTCGATTCGCTTGAGAATCCTGTCGCCGTCGCCCTGGCCCTGAACCTGCGGCGATACCGTGAGCGCGGCCAATTCCGCGGTGCCGGCCTCCGGATACGGATACAGCGCGGCGCATCCGAAAATGATTCCGTCGTGTTCGATCACGGTATAGGTGGCGACGTCGCGCTCGATTTCCGTGCGGCTGCGCTTGACCAGCGTGCCGTCGCGTTCGAACGGCTCGATCAATTGCAGGATGCCGCCCACGTCGTCGGACGTGGCCTCGCGCAGGCTCTCGAGCTTCTCGTCGACCACCATGGTGCCGATGCCGTCGTGGGTGAAGACCTCCATCAGCAGGGCGCCGTCCACCGCGAAGGGCAGGATGTGCGAGCGCTCCACGCCGCCCTGGCAGGCCTTGACGCAGTGCTGCAGGTAGAACGCGGTGTCGAACGGGTTCTGCGGCGCGGGCAGGCTGGCGACGAGCCGCTCGGCGTCGGCCAGCGCCAACTCGGTGTCGATGGGCGTCTCGGGGTCGCTCGGCACCTCGTGGATGCCCGGCACCTCGGTGAGGAACAGCAGCTTGTCGGCCTGCAGCGCGACGGCGGTGGAGGTGGCCACCTCTTCCATGGTGAGGTTGAACGCCTCGCCGGTGGGCGAGAAGCCGAAGGGCGACAGCAGCACGACCGCGCCGATGTCGATGGCGCTGCGGATGGCCGCCGAATCCACCTTGCGCACCACGCCGCTGTGCATGAAGTCGACGCCGTCGACGATGCCCACGGGGCGGGCGGTGAGGAAGTTGCCCGACACGACGCGCACGGTCGCGTTGGCCATCGGGGTGTTGGGCAAGCCTTGCGAGAACGCGGCCTCGATCTCGAAGCGCAGCTGGCCGGCGGCCTCCTGCGCGCAGTCGAGCGCCACCTCGTCGGTGACGCGCACGCCGTGGCTGTAGCGCGCCGGATGGTTCTTGGCCTTGAGCTGGTCGTTGACCTGCGGACGGAAGCCGTGCACCAGCACCAGCTTCATGCCCATGGCGTGCAGGATGGCCAGGTCCTGCACCAGCGCGTTGAGCTTGCCGGCGGCGATCATCTCGCCGGCGATGGCCACGACGAAGGTCTTGCCGTGATAGGCGTGGATGTGCGGCGCCACGGCGCGGAACCAGGGCACGAACGTGTGGGGAAAGACCAGGTCGAGGCTCATCTTTTGGGGCTCTTTTCGTCAGCGGGACATTGTGCCGTACGCGTGAATTCCATCTCGGCTGACGGTTTCGGTTTCGGCTGCGGTCGCGGCCGCGGGGCGCGCCGGGTCAGGCACGACTCGGCGGGGGAGTCGTGCCTGACCCGGCGCACCCCGCACGCCAAACCCAGCACACGCCCGCACGCCGAGGGATAATCGAAGGCTCGTGAATTCGCCTACCCGTCCGACAGCCGCGCCCCGACCGCCTCGTGCCGATCGCCCGCCGCGCGCCGCGCCGGCAGCCGCCAACCCGCTGCCCAAGATCACCTTCCCCGAATCGCTGCCGGTCTCCAGCCGGCGCGAGGACATCGCGCGGGCGCTGCGCGAGCACCAGGTCGTGATCGTCTGCGGCGAGACGGGCTCCGGCAAGACCACGCAGTTGCCCAAGATCGTGCTGGAGCTGGGCCGCGGCCGCGCCAACGGCGGCGGGCTGATCGGCCACACCCAGCCGCGCCGCATCGCTGCGTCCAGCGTGGCCAAGCGCATCGCCTTCGAGCTCGATTCGCCGCTGGGCGAGGTGGTGGGCTACCGCGTCCGCTTCCAGGACCGGTTCCAGCCGGGCGCCTCCGTCAAGCTGATGACCGACGGCATCCTGCTGGCCGAGACGCAGAGCGATCCGCTGCTCAAGGCCTACGACACGCTGATCATCGACGAGGCGCACGAGCGCAGCCTCAACATCGACTTCCTGCTGGGCTACCTGCGCCAGATCCTGCCGCGCCGGCCCGACCTCAAGGTGATCGTCACGTCGGCCACCATCGACGCCGACCGCTTCGCGAAGCACTTCGAGTCGGCCAGGGGGCCGGCGCCGGTGATCATGGTCAGCGGCCGCCTGTTCCCGGTGGAGCAGCGCTGGCGGCCGTTCGAGGAGTCGCGCGAGTACGGCCTGAACGAGGCCATCGTCGACGCCGTCGACGAGCTGTGGCGCGGCGGCCCCGGCGACGTGCTCGTGTTCCTGCCCGGCGAGCGCGAGATCCGCGAGGCGGCCGAGAAGCTGCGCGGCCACCACCCGCCGGGCGTCGAGATCCTGCCGCTGTTCGCGCGGCTCTCGCAGGCCGAGCAGGATCGCGTGTTCGAGACCGGTGCCGCCCCGCGCATCGTGCTCACCACCAACGTGGCCGAGACCTCGCTGACCGTGCCGGGCATCCGCTACGTCATCGACTCGGGCCTGGCGCGCGTCAAGCGCTACAGCTACCGCAACAAGGTCGAGCAGCTGCAGATCGAGGCGATCAGCCAGGCCGCGTGCAACCAGCGCGCGGGCCGCTGCGGCCGCGTGGCCAACGGCACCTGCATCCGCCTGTTCGACGAGAAGGACTTCGCCGGCCGGCCGAAATTCACCGACCCCGAGATCCTGCGCTCGTCGCTGGCCGGCGTCATCCTGCGCATGAAGAGCCTGCGCTTCGGCGCGGTGGAGGATTTCCCGTTCCTCGAGGAGCCGCCGCGCAAGGCCATCGCCGATGGCTACGCGCTGCTGGGCGAGCTCAATGCGGTCGACGACGCGAACGACCTCACGTCCATCGGCACCGAGCTCGCGAAGCTGCCGCTGGATCCGCGCGTGGGCCGGATGATCCTCGAGGCGCGCGAGCGCGACTGCCTCACCGAGGTGCTGGTGATCGCCTCGGCGCTGTCGGGACAGGACGTGCGCGACCGCCCGCTGGAGCAGCAGCAGGCGGCCGACGAGAAGCACAAGAAGTTCGACGACGAGCGCTCGGAGTTCATGGGCTACGTCAAGCTCTGGAAGTGGCTCGACGTCTCGCGTGGCGGCCAGGCCGACGTGGATCTCGACGCCGTGCAGATCGCCCCGCGCCCGCCACGCGGCGCGTCCGCGCACGCGCGTCACGGGGGCGCGCAGGCGAGCGCGCCCCCGCCGCCGCCGGCCCACAAGCTGAGCCACCGCCGCTACGAGCAGCTGCTGCGCGAGAACTTCGTCAGCGTGCGCCGCGTGCGCGAATGGCGCGACATCCATTCGCAGCTGCTCACCGTCGTCGCCGACCATGGCTGGCACCTGAACACCGTGCCCGCCAGCTACGACCAGGTGCACCTGGCGATGCTCGCCGGCCTGCTGGGCAACCTCGGCCTCAAGAGCGAGGACGACGAGTGGTACCTGGGCGCGCGCGGCATCCGGTTCTGGCGCCATCCGGGCGCGCACCTGTCGAAGAAGCCGGGGCGCTGGATCGTCACCGCCGAACTGGTGGAGACGACGCGCCTGTATGGCCGGGGCATCGCGGCCATCGACCCGCAGTGGATCCCCGGGATTGCCGGCCACCTGCTCAAGACGCAGCTGCTCGAGCCGCACTGGGAGAAGAAGGCCGCCGAGGTGATCGCGCTGGAGCGCGCCACGCTGTACGGCATCGTCGTCTACCAGAACCGGCGCGTGAACTTCGGCCTGGTCGACCCGGTGGTCGCCCGCGAGATCTTCCTGCGCGAAGGCCTGGTGCAGGGCGAGTGGGACACGCGCCTGCCGTTCCTGGCCCACAACCAGAAGATGATCGCCCAGGTTCAGGACCTGGAGCACAAGTCGCGCCGCCAGGACGTGCTCGTGGACGACGAGCTGATCTACGCGTTCTACGACCAGCAGGTGCCCGCCGACGTGGTCAGCGGCGCCACCTTCGAACGCTGGTACCGCGACGAGCAGCGCAAGCAACCGAAGCTGCTGATGCTCACGCGCGACGAGCTGATGCGCCACGAGGCCGCGGGCATCACCACCGCGTCGTTCCCCAAGGCGATCCGGCTGGGTGGCGTCGACTGCGCGGTGGTCTACCTGCACGAGCCCGGCGACGCCAAGGACGGCCTCACGGTGACCGTGCCCATCTACGCGCTCAACCAGGTCAACGCCGAGCGCGTCGACTGGCTGGTGCCGGGCATGCTGGAGGCCAAGGTGCTGGCGCTCGTCAAGAGCCTGCACCAGCGCCCGCGCTCGCGCCTGGTGCCGCTGCCGGAGTTCGTGGCCGAGTTCGTCGCCACGCACGACTTCGCGCAGGGCGAGCTGCTGGAGGTGCTGCTCAAGGCGGTCAAGGAACGCACGCAGATCGCCGTGCAGCGCAACGACTTCAAGCTGGAGACGCTGTCGCCGCACCACTTCATGAACTTCCGCGTGGTCGACGAGCACGGCCGCCAGCTGGGCATCGGGCGCAACCTCGCCACGCTGAAGTCGGAGCTGGGCGGCCAGGCGCGCTCGGCCTTCCAGGCGCTGGCGGCGCTGAAGCTGCCGGCGTCGGCGCCCGCGCCCGCGCCGGTCGCGCTGCCGCCGGGCAGCAAGGGCGTGGTCGCGCGCGTCGAGCCGCCGCCCGCGCCCGCGGCGCCGGCCGCCGCGGCGAAGTACACCGCGTGGACCTTCGGCCAGCTGCCCGAGCTGATGGAGATCGCCAAGGGCGGCCAGACGCTGATCGGCTTCCCGGCGCTGATCGACAAGGGCGCGCACGTCGAGATCGAGGTGTTCGACGAGCCCGACGTCGCCGCCGCGAAGCATCGCGCGGGCCTGCGCCGGCTGCTGGCGTTGCAGCTCAAGGAGCCGCTGAAGTTCCTCGAGCGCAACATCCCTGAGCTGACGAAGATGTCGGTCTACTTCATGCCGCTGGGCACGGCCGAGGAACTGCGCGAGCAGATCATCGACGTCGCGATCGACCGCGCCTTCCTCGAGGACCCGCTGCCCACCGACGACGCGGAGTTCAAGCGCCGCCTCGAACAGGGCCGCAGCCGGCTGAACCTCATCGCGCAGGAGGTGGCACGCCAGGCCCACGCGGTGCTGGTGGAGTTCGCGGCGGCCACGCGCAAGCTGAAGGACGCGCGGCCGCCCAAGGAAGTCGTGGACGACGTGCAGGCGCAGCTGCAGCGCCTGATCGGCAAGCGCTTCGTCTCGACCACGCCGTGGGCGCAGTTGCAGCACCTGCCGCGCTACCTCAAGGGCATCACGCTGCGGCTGGACAAGCTGCGCGCCGACCCCGCGCGCGACGCGCAGCGCCAGGGCGAGCTGCGTCCGGTCGAGCAGCGCTGGCTGCGCACGCTGGCCGATCGCAAGGGCGCCGTCGACGCGCGCCTGAACGAGTACCGCTGGCTGCTGGAGGAACTGCGCGTCAGCTTCTTCGCGCAGGAACTGCGCACGCCGCAGCCGGTGAGCGTCAAGCGCCTGGACAAGGCCTGGGAGCAGCTGAGCCGTTGATGGGGCTGTTTCAAGCTGTATCGGCCGGGGGTATTCCGGTATCTTTTCGCATCAATCACCCTCGGGCGGTGCACTACATTGCCGCCATGACATCGGAGCTGACGACACCGGATGGCCGTTACCACGTGATCCAGGGGCGCCTGTGGCGAGCCCCGAATCCGACCTTGCCGCCCGAAGCCAAGGTGCGTCACATGCGCGAGCTGCTGAACGCCCGGCGCGCCCTGAAGACCGCCAAGGCCTCGGGCGACGCGACGGCGATCACCGCCGCGCGCCGGCAGGTGGCCGCCGCCCAGGCGGGCCTGGGCGAACGCGGCAGGGTGTGGTGGAAGGACGGCGCGCCCGACTTCAACCGCACGCTCGTGAAGAACTCGCCCTACGCCGACTGGTTCGCCCGCGTCGAGGCGCCGCGCGAGGCCGCCGGCGCGGCTTAGCGCAGCACGGCCAGGGCGTCGTCCATCCCGCCCGCGTCGATCGCCAGCATCGCCTTCTCGCGCACCGCCGGCTTCGCGTGGTACGCGATCGACAGCCCCGCCACGCCCATCATCGGCAGGTCGTTCGAGCCGTCGCCCACCGCGATGGCCTGCGAGGGCGCGATGCCCAGCGCCGCGCAGGTCTGCAGCAGCATGCGCTGCTTCTCCAGCCCGTCACAGATGTCGCCCCAGGCCTGCGCGACCAGGCCGCCGGTGAGCCGGCCGTCGGCGATCTCCAGCACGTTCGCCCGCGTGTAGTCGATGGCCAGCCGCTGCGCCACGCGGTCGCTGAAGAAGGTGAAGCCGCCCGAGACCAGCAGCGTCTTCAGGCCCGCCGCCCGCAGCGTGCCCAGGAAGGTCTCCACGCCGGGGTTGAGCCGCAGGGTGTTTGTCCAGATCTCGTGCAGCGCCTGCTCGGGCACGCCCTTGAGCAGCGCGACGCGGCGCCGCAGGCTCTCCTTGAAGTCGGCGATCTCGCCGCGCATCGTGGCCTCGGTGATGGCGGCGACCTCGGCCTTCAGGCCCGCGGCGGCGGCGATCTCGTCGATGCACTCGATGTTGATCAGCGTCGAATCCATGTCGAACGCCGCGAGGCGGAAGTCGGCGAGGCGCAGCGGGGGGGTGAAGCCGCGGACGACGAGGCCGCTCGGGAGGTCGGGTTGCATGGAGTGTGAGGCGTTCGGAAGCCGCGATTCTAGGTCTAGGCCCGGAGCCCAGGCTTCGGTTGCGGGCGAGCAGTCGTCGCGATTGCGTGCATCCGCGCGCATTTGTGCCCCAGGGCGTGAATTACGCGGGACAATTCGGCCACATTGCGCTGAAAGTACCTCGCTTGCTGTCCAGGAAATCCCGCCGCGACCTGATCCTGATGCTGGGCGTCACGCTGCTGTTCTGGCTGGCGGCGCAGCTGGGGCTCGTCTTCAACGACAACGGCTACCTCACGCCGGTGTGGCCGCCCGCCGCCGTGGCCTGCGTCGCGGGCATCCTCTACGGCTGGCCCAGCCTGATCGGCGCGGCCGTCTACGTCGCCTGGGACTTCATCGACGGCAGTGCCCACGACTTCGCGCACGACCGCTGGGCCTTCGTCGAGCCGCTGTCCATGCTGGCCGCGGCGGCGGTGGTGCGCTGGGCCTCGGGGCGCGTCGGCTTCACGGGGCGCCTGGACACCGTGCGCGCCGTGATGATGATGATGGCCCTCGGCGTGCTGTTCGCCTTCGTCAACGGCGCCAGCGCCACGGCGGGCTACTGCGGCCTGGCGGGCACCAGGCGCTGCATCGCCTACGGCTGGTCCGGCTACTGGATCCAGTCGATGATCGGCGACGTCTTCGGCTGCCTCATCTGCATGCCCGCTCTGCTGTCCTGGTCGCGCTGGATCGACGCGCGCGTCAACCCGCGCGACCGGCGCGTGCCGATGCCGGAGTTCCCCGAGCGCCGCCGCGCGCCGCGCGCGCCGCGCCCGGCCGTCGCGCGCGAGCCGGCGCGGCCCGATTCGCGCCTGCCGCGCGTGATGCAGCTGTCGCGCGAGCAGGTGCTGTTCATCCTCGCGAGCTTCGCCGCCAGCGGCGTGGGCTGGGCCATCACGCGCAGCTGGAACGTGCCGGTGCACGTGGTGGGCTTCCTGTCGCTGCCGTTGCTCGTCTGGGCCGCGATCAAGTTCCCGCCGCTGTTCGTGCATTCGGCCGTGATGGCCTGCGGGCTCATCACGATCACGCTGCAGCTCACCGCCCCGGGCAGCGCCACTGCCGATCCGGCCACGCACACGGCGTCGCTGTTCCTGTTCCTGCTGAGCGCGTCGTCGTTGACGCTGATCGTCAACGTCGTCGTGCAGCAGCAGCGCCGGCTGGCCGACGAGCTGGCCTTCCGCGCGCAGCAGGAACGCGTGGAGCTGATGCTGCAGGCCGCCACCGACGCGGTGATCAGCTTCGACGAACGCGGCGCGCTGTCGTACTGGAATCCGGCGGCCGAGCGGCTGTTCGGGCGTACCACGGCGCAGGCGTTGGGCCGGCCCGTGCAGGAGGTCCTGCCGCTGCCCAAGCTGGTGGCGGCCACCGACGGCATCGCCGCGCTGTGCGACGCCCGCGACGACCTGTTCTCGGGCGCGGTGATCGAGTTCGACGCGATCGACGCCACGGGCCACCAGCTGCCGGTGGAGCTCTCGCTCACCGCCTACCGCAACGACCGCGGCTGGGCCGCCACCGCGTTCATGCGCGACGCGCGCGCACACAAGCGCCAGGAGGAGGCCCTGCGGCTGGCGCGCGACAAGGCCGAGGAGGCCACGCGCGCCAAGTCGCTGTTCCTCGCCACGATGAGCCACGAGCTGCGCACGCCGCTGTCGGGCATCATCGGCATGCTGCAGCTGGGCCTGCGCGAGCCGATGCCGGCGCCGTCGCGCTCGCGCGTGTCGCTGGCGCTGGGCAACGCCGAGGCGCTGCTGGCCATCATCAACGACATCCTCGACTTCTCCAAGATCGAGGCCGGCAAGATGGGCTTCGAGTCGGTCGACTTCGACCTGCGCGAGATGGTGCAGTCGCTGGTCGAGCTGCTCGACCTGCGCGCCCAGGAGGAGGGCCTCTCGCTGCTCAGCGACATCGACGCCAACGTGCCGCAATGGCTGCGCGGCGACCCGATGCGGCTGCGCCAGATCCTGCTCAACCTGATCGGCAACGCGCTCAAGTTCACCGAGGTCGGCACGGTGGAGGTGCGCGTGGCCTGCGGCTCCACCGAGACCGGGCGGCTGCTGCTGGAGATCGAGGTGGAGGACACCGGCATCGGCATCTCGGCCGAGGCCCAGCAGCGACTTTTCAGCAGCTTCGAGCAAGCCGACCTGACCACCACGCGCAAGTACGGCGGCACGGGCCTGGGCCTGACGATCACGCGCGCGCTGGTGCAGGGCATGGCCGGCGAGATCACGTTGCGCAGCGCGCCGGGCGTGGGCAGCACCTTCCGCGTGGCGCTGCCGGTGGCCATCGGCTCGCCGGTCGACAGCGTGCTGGAGGACCCGGTGCCGCCGTTCGACTGCCGCCTGAACGTGCTGTGCGCCGAGGACGGCCACACCAACCGCGTGATCGTGCAGGCCTTCGTGCAGGGCCTGGGCCACGACATCGGCTTCGTGGAGAACGGGCTGCAGGCCGTGCAGCGCTGCGCCGAGGAGAACTTCGACCTGATCCTGATGGACGGCCGCATGCCGGTCATGGACGGCCTCGCCGCCGCGCGCGCGATCCGCGCCGGCGGCATCAATGACACCTGGGTGCTCGATCCGCGGATCCACATGATCGCGCTCACGGCCAACGCCACCGGCAACGACCGCGAGCTGAGCCTGGCCGCCGGCATGGACGATTTCCTGTCCAAGCCGGTGGACGAGCGCTTGCTCGCGCAGGCGCTTCACCGGGCGGTCGACGCGCTGCGCGCGCGGGGCCGCGACCTGCGCCCGGTGCTCGACACGATGGCCATGGCCGGCGGTTCGACGGCGGCGCTCGACGCGCTGTTCCTCGATACCGAGCCCGATGCCGCCTCCGTCGACGAGGCGCAGGCGGCGCTGGCCGACGCCGCGCACAAGCCGCCGCCTCCGG